>Ga0209167_10000059_pt1 | contig 135239 bp, 119 predicted proteins | sample Coa_R1_9_FD_187154 | JGI IMG/M metagenome (GOLD analysis project Ga0209167, IMG submission 187154) | Surface soil microbial communities from Centralia Pennsylvania, which are recovering from an underground coalmine fire - Coalmine... | ecosystem: Environmental > Terrestrial > Soil >... | reverse complement strand
GTACTTGGAGTAACGCATCGCCTCTTGCGCGTTGCCCCCAATGCCGTAAATCACGCACCGGCTGTTCGAGGGAGAGCTGCGCGCCGCCTCCATCACGACCTCGGCGCCCTCGCCTAGATTGAGCACGCAGGCTTCGAACTTTTCCCGCCGCAGCCGCTCTGCCGCATTTCCCGACATCACCACCGACTCAATCCCAAACTGCCGGAAGCACTCCACCAGCAACGCCCGCGCTGATTCCTTTACGTCAACCAGAGCAGTGCGCGCGGCGGCCTTCCGGGTACGAGGGGCAGGAGGGAGAACGGAAGCCAAAGTTTTTTCCATGTCGAGGGAGGACTTGCTACCTGATTTCATTCTGGCCTGCCCCGCCCGGCTTGGAAAGGCACAAAGGGACAACCACGAAGTACCAAAGTCTCATTACCCGACTTGACCCGACGGACCACAAAAAACGGAAATCGCGCATCTCCCACAGCCACAGGCACTTACGAGCAGGGCGCTCGAAGGCCTGGACTTGACCGGGCCATCCTCTGCTTGCAATTCGTTCCTCACATGCGTGTTCGTCTCTACAACCACAGGCAGCCACTACCTGAAGTCCGCTAGCCACGAAATCGGCTGCTGGGCCGGCCCGGTCCAATCGGAGACCCCATCCGGCTCGCCAAACAACGATCAGTGCGCCCACTCTGGCTCTTCGCGAACGGGAATATACTCCGGGCGAAACCTCAAGCGAACCCGTTTGTGTTCCGCTTTCGCTTCTTTCGTCAGTTCGACTTTAAGCTCGTGACGTTTGCCATCGATCGCAGGGGGAATAAACCCGAGTTCGTAGCGAGAGTGCAATTGCGTTAGAACCACCTCTAATGCGGCGGCATATCCCGAGGGAGGCGCGGAAAAGTACTGGCCGCCTGTGTGCTTCGCCATGTAGTGCAGGATTTTTGCCTGCTCCCCGATTAGAAAGAGCAGCCCGGCAGATTGATCGTCCCTTATTCCGAACACAATGCCAGAGGTTTCCAGAAAATCATCTATGACCTTGTCCAGTTCCTGCCGCGGTTGTCCCGTATGATCGCCATGCAAAAACACAATCACGGGTAGCGGTTTCGGGTTTCGCTGATACGCGTCGTGGATGATAAGCCGAATCATCTCGCGGAAGGTTTCTTCTCCGACCTGATCGCTTGCGTCGGTGCCGCCTCGGAAGGAAATGGGCCGAAGTGTTTCGGCCAACGCGCCGATGGGACGGTCGCGGTCTTCGGTAGGCAGCAAGTCGAGTTGAGTCTCACCGTTGTCGCACCAATGAGCAACGCCGACCGTGTCGTGTTTCTCCAGATGATCCATTGCGGACCGAAAGAGCGATTCCTTTCCCACAAATTCTGCCGAGCCACCAACGACTCCGCCTTCGTTGCAAATCACTACAAGCCAGAGAGTGATGGGCCGTATATCAGCCCCGGCGTCAAATGTGGCAATCCGGACTTCGTGCCGGTTATCAAACACATGAAAGTCTTCCTTCTTGAAGTCTCGGACGGACAGCCCACTCTTGAGATCCTGGCTGACGACATCGACCAACACCAGAGAAGACTGCACTCGAATCGCGGGTGCTTGCGCGCAGGCTGAGGGCGGCTGGGACTCGATCGAGAATAACGTGCAGGCGGCAAGGAAACAGATCGACGCCACCCTGCGGGCAACATTCGGTTTCATGAAACCGACTTTGTCCAGGATTCCCATTTGGTCACCCCGCAGTTCAGCACAGTAGGCCTCCTGCGCTTATCTTCATAGTTGACGACGTGGCGGAGAGCGGATTATTACAGCCGACCGGGAAAAGCCTCGCACGCCCTTCCCAAGCATGTCGACGCCCTTATTTGTCCCCGAGTCGTGAAAATCGCCGTTGGGCTCATCCCGGGGGATCCGCTGGCCGCGCCTACGACTCCGAGTTGCGCAAGACCTGACCTCGCACCCACCGGCCCCCGTCTCAAAACAATCCACCTCGAGAGCCCCTTTTTGGCGTGGCTATTTCACCACACTCGCTGCCGATATATCGGCACGCGCCTGCAAGCCGCTGTCGATAAACGGCTTACCATCGGTCCACTTTTTAACGCTTTTCCACAGATGTTCCCACGGGAACACTTTTACAAATCGCAGTTGTGTTCCCGCGGGAACACTTGTCAAGAATTGGGTGCCCAAGATCAGCGGCTGGTGACTAGTCGCTAGCAAAATCGCCCAGGCTAGTGCTCTTACTGACCACTAGTCACTAGCCCCTGCCTTTACTCGCTCCAGCGGCGGAACAGAAGCGCCCCGTTGGTGCCGCCGAAACCGAACGAGTTCGACATGGCGTATTCCACTTCAGCTTTGCGCGCATGGTTGGGGACAAAATCCATGTCGCCGGTCTCCGGGTCCTGGTTCTCCAGGTTGATGGTCGGAGGCAGAATCTGATTCTTCAGCGCCAGCACCGTGATGCCCGCTTCGAGTCCGCCGGCGCCGCCGAGCAGGTGCCCGGTCATGGATTTGGTTGAACTGACAGGAATCTTGCGCGCCCCGAAAAAGTTGCGGATCGCGTGCGCTTCCAGCGTGTCGCCAATAGGAGTAGAGGTGCCGTGCGCATTGACGTAGCCAACCACGTCGGGCGTGATGCGGGCGTCGCGCACCGCGTTGCGCATCACGCGAAATCCGCCTTCATGTTCGGGAGCCGGTTGCGTCATGTGGTAGGCGTCGCCGGACATGCCATAGCCCGCGACCTCAGCCAGTATGGGGGCGCCGCGCTTGCGGGCAAACTCCAGCTCTTCCAGCACCATGATGCCTGCACCTTCGCCCATCACGAAGCCATCGCGATCTCTGTCCCAGGGGCGGCTCGCTTTTTCGGGCGCGTCGTTGCGGGTGGAGAGCGCACGCATGGCAGCGAATCCGCCCACCCCCATGGGAGTGATCGCGGCTTCCGAGCCGCCGGCAATCATCACGTCAGCGTCATTGTGCTGAATGATGCGAAAGGAATCGCCGATGGAATGAGCGCTGGTGGTGCAAGCTGTCGCTGTGGCCTCGTTCGGCCCTTTGGCGCCGAAGCGCATCGAAACATGGCCCGCAGCAAGATTCACGATGGCTGCGGGAATAAAAAACGGCGAAATCTTGCGCGGGCCGCCTTCCACCAGAGCAGCGTGCTCCCGTTCGATGATGTCGAACCCGCCGATTCCCGACCCGATGTGCACTCCCACGCGCTCGTCGTTTTCGGGAGTCACTTTCAGGCCCGACATGCGCATGGCTTCATCCGCGGCCGCGATGGCCAGGTGGATGAAGCGTCCCATCTTCTTCAGTTCTTTTTTCTCGATGAACTTCAGGGGATCGAAGTCCTTGACCTCAGCCGCGATCTGGCAGGCAAAGGCGGTGGAATCGAAGCGGGTGATGCGGGCCACGCCGCTCTTGCCCGCCAGCACCGCGCTCCAGACCTCGCCCGTGGTATTGCCCACGCCACAGATCAGTCCGAGGCCCGTCACTACCACCCTGCGTCCCAAACTTATTTACCCGCTTTCCCGTGTTTGGAGATGTAGTCGATTGCGTCCTGCACGGTGCGAATTTTCTCGGCGTCTTCGTCGGGGATTTCGATGTCGAAGGCTTCTTCAAACGCCATGACAAGTTCGACCGTGTCCAGCGAATCGGCGCCCAGGTCGTCGACGAACGAGGCGCTCGGGGTGGTTTCGCCCTCATCCACGCCCAACTGCTCCACGATAATCTGTTTTACTTTTTCATCAACGGCTGCCATGGTTCTCCTCGCGTGCTGACGATTCGGCGTTGTTTGCTCAGGGGCCGAACTGCGTCGGGTTGCTGTTACTTGGCGACTTTCGAGTGCTTCTGGATGTAATCGATCGCGTCCTGCACGGTGCGGATCTTCTCCGCATCCTCGTCGGGGATCTCGAGGTCGAAACCCTCCTCGAAGGCCATCACCAGTTCCACAGTGTCGAGCGAGTCGGCGCCGAGGTCGTCGACGAACGAGGCACTCGATGTGACTTCTCCCTCGTCCACGCCCAGCTGTTCGACAATGATCTGCTTTACTTTTTCTGCAATCTGCTTGTCTTTCTCGTTCACTTTCTCATCGGCCATCGCAAAACTCCTCTCAGGAAATCAAATAAAGGCGAGTGTGTAGTGTAATTGTCTCTACGAATCAGTGTAAAGGATGCGGCCTGCCGACAGGGGCCGGGCTCTCTGGATTGAACTGCCCAAATGGAATCCTAACGGTTGGCGGTTGTGTGGTCAAACGTCCGGGGCGGGACTGACGGCGGTTGCAGTTTGGATTCAGACGAGCGCCACACGTGCGGCGTCATCCTGGGCGCAGCCACACAGCGGGAGCCTGCCCTGAGCGCAGCTGAAGGGGACCTCGCGAGGATCACCAAGAAGCGCTGAGGCCAGCCCCGCCCTAAGGTTTATGCCCCGCGGGCGGGACCGGCCTCATCATGCTCATGCCCCATCAACTCATTGAGCCGAGAACGGAGTCAAGGTACCGACCACATCGGACCCGTTGGTGGCAATCGTGTTGTTCCCGCGCGAAAAAGCGCTGGTATTGAACGTCCAAACACCCTGGATATTCTCCGTGATGTTGCACGAGGACAAGTACACAGTGCCGAAGTTTCTAACTCCGCTGGTGAAGTGAGAGATGACGTCGTTTTCGAGCACAACCGTGCCGCCGTCGATTTGCACACCTTCTCCCTGGTTGGCGCCAGCCCCGCCGTCGTCCGTGATCAAGGAATTGGTGACAGTGACAATGGTCGCCGCGGCATCGATTCCAGTGTGGTGCGAACCGCCGAAAACGGTGACTCGGTCAATGGCAGCAACGGCGCCGGTGGATACGATGTAGAGTCCCGTATCGCTTCCCTCGAAGGTGCCGCCGGTCACCACCAATTCTCCGCCGGTGCTGGCCACGAAGGCGAGAGCATAAGTGACGCTGCGGCTGACGCAATCTTCTACCGTAAGCCGCCCCACAGAATTGATCTGGAACCCGGTGCCCGTTCCTGCACCTCCGTGCAGGGTTAAGCCTTTCAGAGTCACCAAATCCGTCGTTGCCGCAGTGACCGTGACACCCGTACCGGATGCAGGTATGTCAATGCTGGCGATAACCCCAGGTTCGGCTTCCACCGTGACAGCTCTGGTGACCGTAAATGCGTCATAGCTACCGCTGCCCACAATCGAAACAATGCCTCCGGTGGAGACGACGGCAAGGGCGTGAGTAATGGTTTGGCAGGGGGCGCTTCGCGAACAGGGGTGTGTATCTAAACCGTTGTAGGCAACGTAAGCTACGTTTGGGGTTGCAGCCAGCGCTCGCATAGCGAAGGCAAAGACAAGCAGCAAGGTATAGGCAATCTTATTCGTCATTGTTATTCCCTCCACGTTATTCCCTCTACGGAAATAGATGAACCACGATCATTGATCTGGCGCTCGTACTCACTGGGCTGCTCACTGGGCTGCAAACGGAGTCAGAGTGCCGAAGTTCGAATCGGTGATGGTGTTGTTCTGACGTGTAAAAGCAGTGCCGCTGAGAACCTCGATGCCCACGAAGTTTTCTGTGAAAGTGCAGGAGGAGATGTAGGCGGTCGAGAACACTAACAATGCCGCGCCATCGCCGAACTGCGAGATCACGTCGTTTTCCAACACAGTGGTGCCTGAACTTGCGACAACTCCGTTTTGCACCAAGTCTGGGGCGCCACCCGTGATCAACGAATTGGTCACGGTGGTTACCAGGGTGGCTGAAGTAATCGCGCCCTGGTTGGACGAAACGGTCCCATTGCGTGCTTCACCGTAGACAATGGTGTGGTCGATGGCCGCGTGGGAGTTGCTGGACGCCAGATAGAGCGCCGTATTGCTGCCGTCGAAAGCACCGCCGGTGACTTTGAGATCGCTTGCGGTGCTGGGTACGAAAACAATGCTGTAGGCAAAGTTGCGGCTGAAGCAATCTTCCACCGTAATCCGCCCTACAGAATTGATCTGGAACCCGACGCCTGTTGCTCCATTTCCATGGAGGGTTAAACCTTTCAGCGCGACGAAGTCCGTCGAGGCAGCATTGACGGTAATCCCGGTGCCGGAGACAGGTACGTCGATTGAAGCTACGACTCCTGGATCTGCTTTGACGGTGACAGCCTGGATAATTGTGAACCGGTCATAGAGGCCGCTACCCACGATGTCGACGACTCCTCCGACGTTTACCACGTTGAGAGCGTGGGTAATTGTCTTGCAGGTGGCCGCGCGAGTGCACGCATTCGCGTCTGACCCGTTGAAGTTGACGTAAGCCACGTCAGTTGCGGCGAATGCCGGCACGATCAGGCCGGCGATGACAAGCAGGCAGTGTGCAAGTTTTTTTCTCATTTGATTTATCCCTCCATCGACAAGTTTGTCGGACTGAGTTTTCTGGCCCTCAGCGCCCCGCCCGCTCCTGCCTTGTGAACCTGCGTTTTCGAACCTGCGTTTTCGAAGCACGAAGTACCCATAATTCGTCATTCCCGACGACGGCAGGTCTAGCCGGATCTCATCTTGAACTTTCACGATGGGCGGTTCGCCTTATGCCTTCCTGTCTACTAAACCGAAATGCGCAGGCGAATTGGCTCATGGTTGAGAAAGAAAAGTTTTCTGAATTGGAGTCCGCGTGTGAGAAATGCACGGGTAGCGTCACGCTCAACATCACCGCACTGCCCTCAGAATGAAGCTGCACTCCCCGTCAGGGTCCCGCTAGAGCTATGATGTCCACGATCGAAGCTTCTTCCACGGTAAGGCGGGGCCGGACGCCCGTTGCCAGGGAGTCAAGAATTTATGCGTGCCGTGGTGCAGCGCGTGAGCAGCGCGAAAGTTACGGTCAAAGGAAACATCGCGGGCGAGATCGGCCTGGGGCTTGTCATCTTGCTCGGCGTTGGCCATGCGGACACTGAGGCCGACGCGGCGTACCTGGCCGAGAAAATCTCAGGGCTGCGAGTTTTCGAAGATGATCAGGGCAAGATGAACCGCAGCGTGCAGGACGTGGGCGGAAGTGTTCTCGCGGTATCGCAGTTCACGCTCTACGGCGACGTGCGCCGGGGCAAGAGGCCTAGTTTCGACGCGGCTGCGCCGCCGGAGAGAGCGCGGCAACTCTATGAGTTCTTCGTGGAGCGCATCCGCGCGGCGAGCTTGCGCTGCGAAACCGGACGCTTTCAGGAAATGATGAAAGTGGAACTGGTGAACGAAGGCCCGGTAACGATTCTGCTGGATTCAGCAAAGGAGTTCTAGGACCGACTCATGCTTTGATCATTACGACGACCCGAAGATCGTCACCGCATATAGGTAAGGCAGACAAGGGTGAGGCGCGTGTGCGTCTCACCCTTGTTGCTAAAACTAGTCGCCGGAGCTCAATTGTTAAACGACGTTAGCTGGTGGGGCAACCCGGCAGTTCAATCGGCGAGAGGGAAGGCAGCGTCCCCTCGTTCGGATAGCTGTAGGCGCCGTCAATGGCGGTGGAGGGCGATTGGAATTCAAACCACGGCAATAGGGCTTCATTCTGAGGGTGATAGGTCCTGCCGTTCATGGTGATGGGATAGCTAGAGTGGGGCAGACCCTCGATGACATCGCCGACTTCGAGGTCGTCCTGGCAATTGCCGTTGGGTGACAGCCACCACGGGGTGAGGTTGTGCTTGCCGTCGGTGACCACGAACGGATCGTTGAAAGTCTCCGCAACCTCATGACTAAGCGCGGTCACATCGACAAAGCCGGCGCCGAACAATCCGGGGCTGATCCACGCCGAATAGTTCATGACATAGCGCCGCTCCCGGTTGCCGTTAGTGGAATCTCCGGGTTCGACATCGTAGCTGTGATATCCGAGCACGCAGCACTCGTTGGGATTTCCGTTGAAGTAGAGGTAGGTGTTGGGGAACAGGAAAGTGGAAATGTCTTTGGTGGTAATGTCCCCTGCGTTCTCGGCTGCGCCGATGGGCGTGGTGGTGTCGGTGGAAACGGAGGGAAAGAGCAGGTTGCCGAATTCGTTGATGTCGACCAGCACAAACAGGCAGCAATTCCCGTTGCTGTTCAGCGCGTAATAGTAGAAGCCAAACGGAACCTGCATGGTCCGCTCCTGCTTCAAGCTGCCCAAAAGCATCGTATGCCAGTCGGGCGCCATGGCGTTCCAGAACTCAGCTCGCTGAACGGCGTCGGTGATTTGGGTGGGTGCCGGACTGCTGGAGAAAGTCGAATTCTGGAACACCGGGGATAGCAGTGTAGACAGAACGAACGGCTTCACCTCGTAGTGCAAGAACACGGTGCCGTCCTGATTGAGCAGATCGAGAGCGACCGGCACGACCGGGGCGTTGATGTTTGTGGTGCCGCCTTTCTGCGGAGGATTCCCCACCATGTTGTAGTACCAGGTATCGCGGTAGTTGCCGTTGCCGTCAAATCCTGGGGTCTTATACGAGCCGTTCCAATTAGAAAGGGAATCGACTCCTGGCGTTCCGTTGGCGTTGCTGTGGACGCCAGAACTACCATGTGGGGGCAGGGCCATAAATCTGGCATGAGCTTTCGAAAGATGGTCGGCTGGAAGCTGGTGGGCGTCCTGCGCGAGGGCCACGACAGCACCCAAAGAGGTCGCGAGGGCCAAGAGCATAAAAAGCGTAAACCGCGTCGGCATTGTGATAGATCTCCTCTCAAAATCACGAGACTGATTCGAACAAGCCCTCTAGCCGGGATTTTCCGTCCTAACCCAAGGGGCGCGGTATTGTCCCCATAACAATCAGCGAGTGTCAATGTGAATTTCATTGATTCGCAACTGCAAACTTTTGCAGCTGGCGCAGCCATCGCGCGTTCGAAGGCGGGGCGCCGACAATTGAGGGCTCCGTCGCGGGCGGGACTTATTGCATCATGCGCTTGAGTGCGGTGCGGGCGTCGCCAACCTGGGCCAGGCGGCTTGGCGAATTTGGGAAGTGGGAAAGGAATTCCTGATATTCGTTCACGGCCTGATCGTGCTTGCCGGTGTGCTCGTAGAGTTGCCCCAGATAGTAGTGGGAGAGAACTTCAGTCAGGGGAAATCGCCCGACCAGGGAGCCCCCGTTCGCCAGGAAATGATTCGCCACGATCACGGCGCGGAGTTCGGACTCGGCGGAGGAATAGTCATTGACGAGCAGATGACTGCGGGCCTTGAGGAAAAGCAGGTAGGGTTCCTGGAAATCAGGGATCGTGGAGGCGCGGGTCAACGCTGTTTGTCCGTCGCCGCGCTGCACCGCCGCGGTCACATCCGCGTAGACCTGGTCAATTTCAAGGACCCGCGGCGAGACCCAGGGATGGCTGACAGCGAAGCGTTGTAGATTTTGCTGGGCTGCGGAGGCGTTTCCCGCCAGGGTTTCGAGAAATGCGACCGTTTGCAGCTCTTCATCATCCAGCTTCTGTTGCTGAGCGAAAGAGAGAGCGGAAGAATTCTGCCCCAACATCACGGACAGGGCGGCAAATGCCTGAAGGAATGACTGAGCGGCCTGGCCCTGTTTGGCACGCCCCAGTTGCAGCACCGCCGTCCGATAGCCGGCGAGCGCGCCCTCGAAGTCACCCTGCGACTGCTTGAGCTGCGCCTCGAAGCCGGGAGCATAAAGGGTGAGCGCGGAAGTCCGCTGCGCATATTGCTGGAACGCAGCGTGGGCCATGTCTGGCTTTTTCTGATCGGTGTAGACGATGGCCAGCTTGAGGTATTCGCCGTAATCGGTGAAGTCCGGCTTCAGTTCTAGCACCTTGTGGTAGGCGGCAACGGCTTCATCATCGCGGCCTGCAAGGAAGAGCACGTCGCCGCGAGTATCGATCGGATTGGGGTCGCCCGGACGAACCGCCATGTAGGCGTCGGTTGCCGTCAGCGCGCCATTGAAATCGCCCCACTGCGCCAGAGCATAGGATTGAAAGTTGAGCAGATCTTCATTCTTGGGGTCGAGCACCAGGCCTTGTCGCAGCAACTCAAGCGACTGGTCTCGTTTCCCTACGAGGGACAGGATCGCAGCAAGGATGCCGCGGTCCACGGTAGCCCGCGGAAATTCGGATACTAACTGCTGCCGAATGGCGATCTGGGCCTCGATGTCGCGGGACCGGCTCGCTCTGAGCGTCTGTAAGGTCAACTGCTCGTAACGAGGCAGGCGCGACTGCATGGGCTCGACCTTGACCGCAAGCTCGTTGCTACGCCGCATATCGCCCGTCTGGCGGTACTGGTCGGCCAGACGTACGTAGGCGAGGGCAAACTGGGGGTCCAAACGGACCGCTTCTTCCAGTTCGCGAATGGCATCGCGGTTGAGATAGCGGCGCGCGTAGTCAATGCCCAGCTGATAGTGGCGGTAAGCCTCCACGTTGGAGGTGGAAGCCTGCTCGATCTCGGGCGCCTTTTGCGGCTGGTCCGAGGCGGGAAGGAAGCTTCCGGCAAGGCTGGCGGTGAGGCGGTCGACCATGCCGAAGATGCTTTGCACGTCCTGGCCTTCGAGCTTTTCCGAGAACAGTATCTGGCCCGTGCCGGTGTCCTGCGCGCGCACGTCGAGGCGCAGCTGGGTAGGGCCGATTTTCAGCAGAGCGCCGGTGATGTAGGCATCGGCGCCGGCGTCGCGGGCTACCTCCTGCGCCTTTGCGGGATCGAGCGACTTGCCATCTTTGCTGGCACGCTGCACCGCGCCGAGAACGCGCTCACTGGAGAGCACGTCCAGCCCTTTGACCTGAGCCAGATTGGTGGTGAGCATGTCGGTGAGGCCGTTATCGAGCCAGTTCAGCGATTGATCCTGTGTGAGATTGTTGAAGTAAAGTACGGCGACAGCTTTGTGCTGCAGGCTACCTGAGGAGCGGGAAGTTCGACCGCGCAGGAAGAAAAATCCCGCGACCACGACGATCAGGATCGCCAGTGCGGCGGCCACCAGTCGCATGGGATTCGGGAGCAACCCGGTCGCAGCAGCCGAAGAAACTTGCGCAGGAGCAGCAGCCGCGGTGGAAAAGCCGCTAGGAGGAGGTGGAGTGTGTGCAGATGCTTCCTGCGCTGACGGGGCACTTTGCGGGGCTGGAGGCGGCTCGGCCGCGACCGCCGGGCTTCTCCCGGATTCCGTGTCGCGTTTCAGCCGTTGCAGGTCGGCGCGCAAATCGGCGGCATGCTGGTAGCGCAGATTGCGATCCTTCTCCAGCGACTTATTGATGATGTCTTCCAGCTTCGGCGGAACATCGGGATTGAGGCGAACCGGAGGAGTGGGAGCGCGCTCCAGGATGGCGTTGAAGATGGCGGCGGAAGTGTCGCCGCGAAACGGCATGGTCCCGGTGGCCATCTCGTAGAGCACGCCGCCGAAGGAGAATAAATCGGTGCGGGCGTCGAGATCTTTCCCCTTGGCCTGTTCCGGCGACATGTAAGCGACGGTGCCGACCGCCGCGCCGGGACTGGTGAGGTGTTGCTCGTTGATGCTCACTTCTTGCGTGGCGGCCCCGGCGATCACGCTGAAAGAACTGGCCGTGGGAGTAAGCTTGGCGAGGCCGAAGTCGAGGATCTTGGCGTGGCCTCGCTCGGTGACGAAAATGTTCGCGGGCTTGATGTCGCGATGGACGATGCCCTTGCTATGGGCGGCGTCGAGTCCGTCGGCGATTTCGATGGCCAGCGCCAGCAGGGTCTCAGTCTCCAGGGGCCGGCCTACGATGCGATGCTTCAAGGTCACGCCGTCGAGAAATTCCATGGCGATGAAGGCCTGGCCATCCTGTTCGCCGATGTCATAAATGGTGCAGATATTGGGATGATTCAAGGCGGACGCCGCCTGCGCCTCGCGCTGAAAGCGGGCCAGGGCCTGAGGATCGCGGGCAACATCTTCGGGCAGAAACTTGAGGGCGACGAAACGGTGCAGCCGCGTGTCTTCGGCCTTGTAGACGACGCCCATGCCGCCGCCACCGAGTTTCTCCACGATGCGATAGTGCGAGATGGTTTGGCCGATCATATTGAGCCGATCATATTGGACAGGGCAGCGTTAGGCCGGTCACATCAGGCCGATCAGGAGAGGCCGACTCTGAGGACGCCTCATCTTACGGAGGCGGCACACCCTAGTCAACGAATCCCGGCTGCATTTGTGGCGGGTTCGCACCTGCCGTATCATCTACGCGCCATGAAAATCGTGATTGCCGTTGCTCTGTCTTTGTCTCTGTCTGCGTTGTCCATGTCTGCGTTCGCGGCGGAGAAGCCAAAGGCGGCGCCTGCCCCGGCGGCAGCCCAGCCGGCCACCGAAACTCTCGACCTTGAAGCCATCGCGCGCATTCGCGACGAGGGCTTCAACCATTCGCACATCATGGAGTATGCCAGCGGCTTGTTCGACGGCGTGGGCCCGCGTCTCACCGCCTCGCCCGATTTCGCGAAGGCCGAGCAGTGGTCGCTGGAGCAACTTCGACGCATGGGCACATCGAATGTTCATCCGGAATCGTGGGGCGAGTTTGGGATGGGCTGGCAGCAGATCGGAACCTCGGTGCTGATGACCGCGCCCGGCACCGCCACGCTCCTGGCGCAGGCGACGCCGTGGTCGCCGGCTACCGCCGGCGAAGTGAGCGCCGATGTGATCGCGGTGCCCACGCTGAAAGAGGAGAAAGACTTCGATGCGTGGAAGGGAAAGCTGGCGGGCAAGATCATTCTTTATGGCGACGCGCCGAAGATTCATCCGGATGCTCCCAACTTGCTTGAGCATTACGATCAGGCCAAGCTCGAGCATTTTCGCTCCTACCCGCTCGATGGCGACCAGAACGACAGCCATGTTCTGCCTAATGATCCGCAGTTGTGGGAAAAAGTATTTGGAGAGATGGCCTTCCTCGAAAAAGTCGGCCACTTCTTCGCGGACGAGCATGCGATCGCGGTGTTGCGGCCCAGTGGATCAGGCGGCGTCATTCACGATGACACCGGTTGGTCGCTTGGCTGGTTCGTCTACCGCCCCGAGCATAAGCAGGCCATCCCGTCGGCCGTGATCGCGAATGAGGCTTTCGGGCGCATGCATCGCCTGGTCTCGCACGGCGTGCCCGTGGCGGTGCGGCTGAACATTGCCACGAAGTTTTATGGAGAGCATGAGCCGGGCAGCAACGTGATCGCCGAAATTCCTGGCACCGACCCGGCGCTGAAGGATCAGGTGGTGATGCTGGGCGGGCATCTCGACTGCTGGATCGCCGGCACTGGCGCTACCGACGACGGCGCAGGAGCGATCATCGCGCTCGAAGCCATGCGCATTCTGCGCGCGTTGAACATTCAGCCGCGGCGGACGATTCGCATCGCGCTGTGGGGCGGCGAAGAGCAGGGCATCTTCGGGTCCGCCGGCTATGTCAGCAACCACTTCGGCATGCGATCCTATTCCACCAAGCCGGAAGAGCAAGTCGTGCCCGAATTCCTTCGCCAGCAGAGCGGGCCGGTCACGATCAAGCCCGAGCATGCCAAGTTCGACGCCTACTTCAACACCGACAACGGCGGGGGCAAGTTTCTCGGCATCTTCACCGAGGGCAACTCTGCCGTGGCGAATATCTTTCAGCAATGGGCCGCCCCGATCAGCGACCTCGGTTTTACCACGGTCACGATGCGAAATACGGGGTCCACCGATCACGTTTCGTTTGATCAGGTGGGGCTGCCGGGGTTCCAGTTCATTCAGGATCCGCGCGATTATGAAACGCGCAGCGCCCACAGCAACATGGATACCTACGAGCGCCTCAGCGAGAATGATTTGAAGCAGACTGCCGTCGTGATGGCGATTTTTGTTTACAACACCGCGCAGCGCGACGCGATGCTGCCGCGCAAGCCGATGCCGCATCCGGAACTCGAGGAGCAAATGACGAAGCCGTTGGAGGGGATCTATCCCGCCGCGGCGAAGTAGGTGGAGCGGGGTAGCTGGCTTGGAAGGGCAGATGGACGGGCAACCCGCCAGAAAATCTCCGGCCTCTGGCTCAGTTGCGATTCCCAGGACTTCCGGGCGCAGGTTCCCGAGGGCTGGACGTCAGATCATAACTCTGCGAATTACGGCTTGGTGATTGGGCGCCGATCTTCCGAGGGGTTTGCCCAACAAACAGGGCATTTCTGCTGCCAAACTGGGACGAATGGTTGTGGTCCACTGTTCTGTTTCCCCGTAAATCTTTGTCCCAGAACCACCTACGGCCCACAAAAATCGTCCCGGCGGCTATAATTTCTGCTTACGGTTCCACCGACCACCCGTCTATTCCTGTGCAAGCCCGGATACGGCATAAATACCGGGCAGGTAGAGGACACAACAAATGCCGGCCGAAGCCTGGGCAGTGCCATTTGCAGTTGGCCCATTGACCCCGTCGGGGTTGAGAAGCGAGAGAGCGGAAAAAGTCGGCGGTGGAAAAGTTGAGAACCAGGACCCCGCGCGGGGCCGCATGGCTGGGTTAGATCGCCAAACTCAAGATCGCCGCATCGACGACACGATGCTGATCCGCGAGGCGCAGCGCGGCAACCGCGCAGCGTTCGAGGAGCTCGTGCGCCACTACGACCAGTCCGTTCTGCGGCTGGCGCTTCACCTCACCGGGACGGAGCACGATGCTCAGGACGTATATCAGGATGCGTTCCTGAAGGCGTACAAGAACATCGGCAGCTTTCGGTTTGAGTGTTCCTTCTACACATGGATTTATAGGATTGTGACCAATTTGTGTCTCGATCACTTGCGCAAGAAAAACGTGCGCAAGGAAGACGCGCCAGTGGCGAAAGATGCGTCGGGCGGGGAGTATGACCTGCTGGACCAGGTGCCGGACGGGCGCGCGGGAGCGAATCCGGAGCGTGATTTGATGCGGCGGCAACTGGGCGCGAGGATTTCCGGAGCGCTGGAGAAGCTGACGCCGCGGGAGCGCATGGTGTTCGAGTTGAAGCATTACCACGGGTTGAAGCTGCGTACCGTGGGCGAGATTTTGCATACCACGGAAGAGACCGCCAAGAATACGCTCTTCCGGGCCACGCAGAAGTTGCGCGGAGCGCTGGCGGATATGAGATGAACTCGCAGTAGGGACTGGAGCGGCCCGGCTTCGCCTGGGCCGGACAGCCGGGGCGGCTGTCTCCACATGGTTCTTGGACATGGTTCGTGGATCTGGTCGAATGAGGTGAACAATGAAATGTGAATGGGTTCGAGAGAATATTGTGCTGCAGGTTTACGGCGAACTGGCCGATGATGCCCGTCATGAACTGGAGCAGCATGTGGCCCGCTGCGCGGACTGCGCGGCCGAACTGAAGGCGGAGCAGGAATTTCATGCGCTGCTGGCGAAAGCTCCGGCGGTTGAGCCGACGCCCAACCTGGTGACAGCGTCGCGCATGCGACTGCAGGAAGCCCTGGAGACGACCGAGCAGGGGCGATTCTGGCATCGCTTCGCATTTGACCCCGTGAGCTGGCTGCGGCAGGTGAAGTTCTCACCGGCGCTGGCCTCGGCGATTCTGATTCTGGGCTTTGCGGGCGGAGTTGGCACAGCGTACAGAATGGCTCCTGGCTCCAAAGGTCCGGCCGGCACCACAGCTGGGACCTCCGTTACACCACCCACCGAAGCCGCCGCGATCGCCGGCATCCGATCCATCAGTCAAACTCCTGGAACAAATCAGATCGACATCAAGTACGACACCGTTGCCACCCAGGATGCGACCGGCTCGCTGAACGACCAGCATATCCAGCAACTTCTCTTGTACGCAGCACGCAACAATTACAACTCCGGCCTGACCATGGATTCGGTGAATCTGCTCACGCAGAAGCCGAATGACGCGCAGGTGCAGGAAGCGCTGCTCTACGTTCTGCAGTACGACTCGAACCCGGGAGCGCGGCTGAAGTCCATCGACGCGCTGGGCGCTTATGTGAAGAATGATCAGCGGGTGCGCGATGCGGTGTTGACGGCGCTGGTGAACGATTCGAATCAGGGCGTGCGCACCGAAGCGCTGCGGCTGATCGAGCCGGTCAAGGCCGATGGCAGCGTGCGCGGCGTGCTGATGACGCTGGCGGCAAAAGATCAGAGCACTTACATCCGGTCGCAGGCCCGCACCATGCTGGCCCAGCTGCCGGAAATTGACTAAGCAAAACTGATGCAACAAGCAGACGCAGAAAGAGGAAGATGAATTGAAACGTTGGCTACAAATCGCTGGGCTGGCCGCGGTACTGGCCCTGCTTGCGCCTTGCTCCCTTGTTCCGCAAGGCTGGGCGCAGGAAACGCACATCTCCCGCGAAGGTGGAATCTGGGGTCAGCAGATCACTGGGTCGCTGGCAACAGTCAAGAACTTGAGAGTGAAAGTCGACATGGGCTCGGTGGTGGTGCGCGGTGGGCAGCAGCAAGGCATTAATTACGTCGTTCATACGAACTTCAAGTCCTCTTCGGAGGAAGACGCGCGCCGACAGTTCGAGCAGTACAAAGTAACCGCATACGTGAAGGGCGACACCGCATGGATCGTGGGCGATTGGCAGGGACGAAGGCAGCCGCGGCATTTTTCCGGCGAATTCGCCATCAATGTTCCGCGCGAAATGACGCTGGTGAAGCTCGATACGGACGGCGGCAACGTGGAAGCCACGGGACTCTCCGGCCGGGTAGAGGCTCAAAGCGGCGGCGGCAGCATGCGCCTCGATGACATTGGCGGAGGCGCCAGTGCTGAGACGGGTGGTGGTTCGATCGAAGTGGGCACAGTCGGCGGCGACCTCGGACTGCACACTGGCGGCGGCTCGATCGAAGTGCGTCACGCTAACGGCAAGGTGGTCGCGGAAACCGGCGGCGGCAGCGTGGAAATTCAGTCGGGCGCGCAGGGCGCGATCATCGAGACAGGTGGCGGCAGCATCCAACTGCGGCAGTGCAACGGGAAAGTGAAAGTCTCGACCGGCGGCGGCAGCATTGACCTGGGAGATATTAACGGCCCGGTGGAAATCGAAACCGGCGGCGGCACGATTCATCTCGCTTCGGCCAAGGGGCCGGTTCGCGCGCAAACCGGCGGGGGCGGCATCGAACTCTACGGCGTACCCTCGGCTCGGGCGGAAACCGGCGCAGGCAGCATCATCGTGAAATTGATCAACACCGGCGGCGAGCGCAACGATTCCGTGCTTGAGACTTCCGCCGGCGACATCACGGTGTATATCGCGCCCGATGTGGCGGTTTCGGTGCGCGCCAGCGTGGAACTGGGCAACGGACACCGCATCACGTCGGATTTCTCCGACATTCACATCAGCAGTGAAGGCGGGAATGACTGGGGCGGTCCGAAGACGCTGGTGGCTGAGGGCAAGCTGAACGGCGGCGGGCCAGTCCTGAAAGTGCGCACGACTACCGGCGACATCTGCATCAGGCGGTCGAATCACTAGCGGTCGAATCATTGGCGGTCGAATCAAGAAGAGCCGCTGAAGCTCGCCCCTGGCGCGAGCTTCAGCGGCGACCTTTCAAAACTACTTTGAGGCAACGACCATGTGTAAAAACTTTCTGACCTCTCTTGCCGTTGTGCCGCTTCTCCTCGGATTTTCCTATGCCGCGCAAAACTGGTCGGTGGATCCGCCGCAACCCTTCGGGTTTCCCAGCGAAGACTCTGGCACGGGATCGTATTTGGGCGTCGATATCAGCGACGTGACTTCGGAACGGATTTCGGCGCTGAAGTTGAAAGAGGAAAAGGGAGTCGAGGTCACGATGGTGGACCAGGATGCTCCGGCGGGGAAGGCCGGCATGAAGGAACACGACGTGATCATGGCGATGAACGGCACGCCGATTGAAAGCCAGGTGCAACTGAAGCGCATGATCCGCGAGACTCCTCCGGGGCGGGTTGTGACATTCGACATCAGCCGCGATGGCCAGCCCATGTCGATCAAGGTGCAACTGGCCGACCGGCGCAAGCAGTACGTCTGGAAGGGCCCCGATATGAAGGATTTCCATGTAGAAATCCCGGCCATTTCTATCAATCCCCAGATTGAAGTTCCGCAAATCAACGTGATGGTGGTGCGATCGTCGGCGCGCAGCGGGCTGATGGTGGAGAACATCACACCACAGCTGGGCGAGTTTTTCGGAGTGAAGAACGGAAACGGTGTGCTAGTTCGCTCCGTGGAAAAAGGCAGTCGCGGGGAGAAGGCGGGATTCCGCGCCGGGGACGTGATCGTGAAGATCAACGACCAGCCCGTCCATGACACTGGAGACTTCACGGAAGTGATGCACTCGCGCGACAGTGGCTCGATCACAGTCAGCGTGATCCGTGATCGGAAGGAACAGAACCTGAATCTCACGCTGCCGCCGCACAAGGAATCGGGCGCGCTGATCGAAGAAGAGAGTTCTGGCGAGCCTGTCTTGAATGCCGAGGACGAGTCGGAAATCGGCGACGCGGAAGACGAAGTTGCCCAGCTCGCGCCCGAGATGGAACTGGCGTCGGAAGAGAGCACGCAGGCGGATCAGGCGGTAGGTGCGATGCGCCAGGCTCAATGCACAGCCCAGCAAGACGCCGAGACGAAAGAGCTTCCCGAACAATTCAAGGCTCAGGCGGAAGCCTTGAAATCGGCCCTGGACCAGTTGCGCCAGGAGCAACGAAAAGTGTTCCTGCCGCAGGCACAGGAAAAGATGAAGCGGGAACGGGAGCGGATGAAGCGCCAGCAGGAGAGGCTGAGAATGGAAATCGAACGCCTGCGCCAGGAAACACGAACGGGCGGCTTCGATATCTAAGCACTCGGGGTGAGGAGTTGAGGCTGAAGGTTAACCGCTAAGGAGCTAGCAACTACTTCAATTGCTAGCAGATGCTCCACGCACCTTGGTAGCCAGCGCGATTCGGTTTCTTCCCGCTTGCTTCGCGGCATACAAGCCGTTGTCGGCCGCTCGCACCAACTCATCGCGAGATGTTCCGTGGTCTGGGAACGCGGCGACTCCAGCGCTGATCGTCACTGTCTGGGGCACACCCGGAAACTGCCAGTGCTCCACCATTCGTCTCAGTTTTTCGGCGACGCTGACCGCGTGCGATGCGTTGGTCTGGGTCAGGACAATCCCGAATTCCTCGCCGCCGTAACGGCACACCACGTCAATCTTGCGCAGCTGCTGATGGAACAGCGATGAAACCTGGCGCAAAACCTCGTCGCCCAGCAGATGTCCAAATTCGTCGTTGAGGCGCTTGAATTGGTCAATGTCGGCCATGATGACAGCCATGCCCGTCCCGTAACGGCGGGCGCGCTCGATTTCCTCGATGATGCGCAGTTCAAAAAATCTACGGTTGAAGATTCCCGTCAGGCCGTCTAGATAGGCTAGCTGCTTCACCCGCTCCACATAGTGCGCGTTCTGAATGGCGGTGGCGCAGATGTCGGCTACCGATTCCAGGCATTGCAGTTCGCTCTCGCGGAACGCGTTGCGAGCCGAGCTTTCGAGTGCCAGCACGCCAAGGATTTGGCCGAACGAGACCAGTGGGATGCACATCCGCGAATTGGACTCGACAAAAAACCGCATGCACTCCGGCTTGCTGGCCAGGTCCTTCTCGATCAGCGTGCCGCTGGTGGAGAGAATATGAGCCCAAGGTTCGCGATCGGCGGGAAAGCGGCCGCCTTCCGGAATCCGCGGCGTTAAAGTTCCGTGGTGCGCCCGCAATACCAGTTCGCTCTCTTCACGCAGGAACAGGGAAACGTGTGGTACCTGGAAAGCCTGCTGGATCAGCAGGCAAACCTTGGCCAGCAGTTCTCCTAGATCGAGCACCGCGGTGCTCTGCTGGGCGATAGCGTTGATCGCCTCCAACTGCCGCGCGCGTTGCCGTTCCAAGGTATACAGGCGCGCGTTTTGCAGGGCCATGGAGGCCTGCGTCGAAAACAAAGTCAGCAGATCGATGGTTTCCTTGTCGAAGTGGTCGAGCTTGGCGCTCTGGCAGTCCAGCACTCCTACTACTTCGTCGCGCACCATGAGCGGCAAGGCCAGTTCCGAGCGGGTCGACTTGGCAGAGCAGACGTAGCGTGGATCCTTTCTCACGTCGGGTGCGTAAATAGGTTGCTTCTTGAGCGCGGCGGCTCCGGTGAGTCCTTCGCCCAGGCCCAGGCGGATTGCTTCCTGTCCTTCGTCCCAACCGATCTGCGAGCGCACGGACAGGTGCTGCGTTTCCTCATCCAGCAGAAGGATGGCCGCGTTCTGCAGATGGAAATAATCGCGCGCGATGGCCAGCACCCGCTGCATTACCTCATCAGGATCAAAGGTGGAGAGCACGGCCTGGCCCGCATCGTATAGGACTGCGGTTTTCTGCATTCTGTGCGGATTCTATCGCGGAAATCGGGGGTTACCGAGGTGCCCAAAGTAACTGGTTGCCGCCGATGCACGGGCCTGTTCTCGCAGCTACTTCCACCGGCGCGCCGTGCGGATCAGTCCGTAAGCCACCAGACAGAACCAGAAGTCGAGCGCCATCCCCAGGTCGAAATGAAGCGGGCGATGCCGGGCCACCGGCGGAAAAGACGGGGCAAGCAGGAAATACACCGCGTTGCCCAGCACCACTGCCAGGAAAGCCTGGAGGAAGTTAGCCACAGCCCCTGTCGAAAGCCTAGACACCGCGGTACCTCCAGTCGGCTGGCAAGGAACGGCGGCCGCGCCACCCTGCTAACATTCGTTCTCCTGCTAACATTCGTCGTCCTGCTAACATCTTAGGGAACCCCCGCGCATGCTTGAGCTCTCCACTCCGGTGCAATACGTCAAGGGGATTGGTCCGCGCATTGCCGAAATTCTCGCCGCCAAGGGCATCTCGACCGTCGACGATCTTCTCCATTATCTGCCGTTTCGCTATGAAGACCGGCTGAACCCACGCGGAATTTCCGAACTGCGACCCGGAGAAATGGCCACGGTGATCGGCGAGGTGCGCAACTCCGGGTTGTTCCGCACCCGCCGCATGCCGATTTTTCAGCTTACCGTCGGGCAAGGACGCACGCGGCTGCGCTGCCTGTGGTTTCACGGGACCTACCTGCAGGACAAATTCAAGCCCGGGCAGATGATCGCTTTGTACGGGAAGGTCGAGCAGGATGAACGTGCCGGCGAATTGCAGATCATCCAGCCGCAGTTTGAAATTCTTGGCGATCCTACGGACGAGGCAGGGGCGGATAAAAAAGCTGCGGAATCGTTGGAGATCGGCCGCATCGTACCGATTTACGAATCGATCGGGCAGGGGAAGCTTACGCCGCGCTGGTTTCGCCGGGTGTTGCGCACTGCGCTGGATAATTTGAATCCGGATTTGCCGGAGCCGATTCCCGCCAAGGTTCGCGAGCGCATGGCTCTGGCCTCACAACGCGAGGCTTTGTGGAAGGTGCATTGGCCGGATGCAGGCGAGAGCCTGAACGATCTGCAGTCTTCGCGAACGCCGGCGCACATTCGCATGATCTTCGACGAACTGTTCTTCATCGAACTGGGGATGGAATTGAAGCGACGCCAGCAGAAAGCGCAAACCGGAATCGCTTTCCGCCTGGATGATGGCGTTCGCGCGGCCATCAAGAAGATTCTGCCTTTTCATCCCACGGCCGCGCAGAAACGTGTGCTGAAGGAAATTGCGGCGGACATGGAAAAGCCTTATCCCATGCGCCGTTTGCTGCAGGGCGATGTGGGATCGGGGAAGACCATCGTGAGTTTCGAGGCGGCCATCATCGCCATCGAAAACGGATGCCAGGTCGCGCTCATGGCGCCTACTGAAATTCTGGCGCAACAGCACTATTTTTCCGCGCGCAGAATTCTTGAAGACGCAGGCTACCGCATTGTTCTCCTCACCGGCTCGCTCGAATCGGACCGCAAGCGTGAAGTGCGGCGACACATCGCGCAAGGTAACGCGCAGTTCGTGATCGGCACGCATGCGCTGCTCGAGGAAAAAGTGGAATTCGCCAACCTCGGCCTGGTCATCGTAGACGAGCAGCATCGCTTCGGCGTGCTGCAGCGTTTTAAGCTGATGCGAAAATCGGGAGATGGCAGCGAGGCCACTCATGTAGCGACAGCCGCCTCGGCTGTCCGGCCAGCGCGAAGCACGGCCGCCTCAGCCCAGAGCTCTCCCCCCGAGCCCGACGTCCTGGTCATGACCGCCACCCCCATCCCGCGCACGCTCGCGCTCACGCTCTACGGCGATCTTGACCTCAGCGTGCTCGACGAACTTCCTCCCGGCCGCACGCCGATCGTCACTCGCCGCGTGGCCGACGAGCGTTCGCCGGAAGTTTGGGAGTTTGTGCGCAAGCAGATCAAGGCGGGGCATCAGGCTTACGTGGTTTATCCCGTGATTGAGGAGAACGAAGAAACCGAACTCAAGGCCGCGATCAAGATGTACCGCGAACTGAGCGGCCGCGTCTTCGCCGACTTCAAAGTCGGGCTGCTGCACGGCCGCCTCGATCCGGAATTGAAAGATCAAGTCATGCGCATGTTCCAGAAGGGCGAGCTGCAGATTCTTGTGGCGACTACAGTCATCGAGGTCGGCGTCGACGTTCCCAATGCGACGGTGATGGTCATCGAGCACGCCGAGCGCTTCGGCCTGGCGCAACTTCATCAACTGCGTGGCCGCATCGGGCGCGGGGCCGCCAAGTCGTATTGCGTTCTGATGACTGGCGGCAAAGTGACCGAAGAAGGTGAGCGGCGGCTCGAGGCCATGGTGAAAACCAACGACGGCTTCCAGATCGCCGAACTCGATCTCGGACTGCGCGGCCCCGGCGAATTTTTCGGGACGCGGCAAGCGGGCATGCCGAGTTTCCGCGTGGCCAATCTCATCCGCGACCGCGAATTGCTGGAAGCCGCCAAGCGCGAAGCCGCCGCTGTCATTGCCGGGCCGAATTCCGAGATTTCAGAGGTAGAAGTCAGCCGCGCCCTGGTTCAGATGCGCACGCGCTGGCAAAATACGTATGGACTAGTGGAGGTGGGGTGAGGGAACACGGTTTCGACTGCCGGTTTGCCAAGGCCTAATGCGCACTCGCGTGACGGTGCTAATGATCAAGGTTCTGACGTATGCTCTTCAATGGCCAGTGATCCGGATTCGCGAGCACCAAACGTCACAAATTGGCCATGGCTCCATTTATAGCGGGTCCGCACGAACCCAGATGAGCAGCAATCGCCTGACCTTTTCTCAGGATCAAATAACTCGACGACGAGTTTTCCATTTTCTCCATAGACCTTGTAAAGCCCAGAACTTCCTCGGTCGCCTGAGTGAAAATACGCCAGCAGATTCGGCCTACCAAAGACAAACGAGTAGATATAAACGTAATCGGTTTGTTGAGTGCCACCGGTATCAAGGTGTATTGCGACGAGGGCATCCTCCTGCCCGTCACCCGTGACATCGACAAACGCAACAGAGCCCAGCGTGAAGCCTTGCGATCCTGAGCCGCCTTTTCCGTTCGCCAACCGAATGTGCTTCGCCGTCGACATGTCTAGCCACTTCAAGCTGTGATGCCCAAGCGTAGGGCCGCTCAGCGGGTAGGTAAAGTTCTTGAAATCGACCAGACGAATGCCTTCCTGCGCGTCAGCCAAGCCAGACGAAAGCAAGAGCATTAGAATAAGGAATCGCATTAGCAAAGCTTAGCCCCAACGTCGGCGTTCTTCAATCGCTGCGGGTAGAGCCGCCGATCTCGAGGTTAGCGACACTGGCGAAATCTGTTCACGTCTAAGTTCAACGCTTGAACTGGTAGAATCAACTAGATGGCTGGAGCTTCTCAACTCGTTCAGATCGAGCTTGCGCCGCCGCAGCGCGTGCCCAAGCCCACGTGGTTGCGCGCCAAAGCTCCGGTGGGCGACAACTTTCATAATTTGAAGAAGCTGGCCCGCGGACTTGGCCTGCACACGGTGTGCGAGTCGGCGCAGTGTCCGAATATAGGCGAATGCTGGAACCACAAGACGGCGACGTTTATGCTCCTGGGCGATATCTGCACCCGCCGCTGCGGGTTCTGCGCGGTTCCCAAGGGCAGGCCCGAGCCCATTGATTGGGACGAACCCCGCCGCGTGGCCGAGGCTGTAGCCACGCTGCGCTTGAAGCATGCGGTCGTGACCAGCGTGAACCGCGACGACGACAACATCGGCGGCGCAAAGATTTTCGCTGAGACCATTCGCGAAATTCGCGAACTCACGCCGGATTGCCGCATCGAAGTGCTGATCCCCGATTTTCAGGGGCGCGACGAAGCGCTGAAAATCGTCCTCGACGCCAATCCCGACGTGCTCAACCACAACACGGAAACGGTCCCGCGCCTATATCGTGCCGTGCGCTCCGGCGCGCGCTACGAGCGCACTCTCACCCTGCTGGCCAACGCTAAGAAGTTTTCTCCCGGCATGGTCACCAAGAGCGGCGTCATGGTTGGCCTGGGAGAAACGTCGGAGGAACTGGTGGAAGTTTTCCGCGATCTCGGCAGGCGAGGTGTCGACATTCTCACCGTCGGCCAATATCTGCGGCCATCGAAAGATCATCTGCCCATCGCCCGCTTCTACGCTCCGGAAGAATTTCAATATCTGAAAGACGAAGCCCTGCGCTTCGGATTCCGCCACGTGGAATCGGGGCCGATGGTGCGCTCCAGCTACCACGCTCACGAGCAAGCCGAATCGACCGGCACGGAACGAGTCGTGTCCTGATACGTACGACGGTTGGACTTCGATGGGAGTGCGCGTGGATGTTGTCCGCTGGGAGCGGTCTTTGGGACAGTTACGGGAGGGCTGGGCCAGAGCGTCAACGATCGAAACGAAAGATTTCAGAAGATGTGCAGTTTGATGCTGAGATACTTCTTGGGATTCTGCTTGAAGGCGTTCAGCAGGTCCCGGGTCTCCACCAGCATCTGGTTGGCGTTGGTGTAGAGAGTCTCGTCTTTGAAGAGTTTGCCGACCGTGCCTTGACCGGCTTCCAGTTCCGTGGTTAAGGCAGAGAGTTTGCTGATCGTGTTGTCCAGCTTATTCGCCAGTTCCTCGTCCTTGGCAAGCTTCCCAATCGTGCCTTTACCGGCGTTGATGTCTTCAGCGACTTTTTTCACATTCGCGATGGTGTCATTCGCATTGTTATAGAGAGACGGGTCCTTCAGAAACTTCCCGGCCGTTCCTTTGCCTGCCTGCAAGTCGTCGATCACCGCATTCATCTTGTCGAGCGTGGAGAGGAACTTGTCATAAGCCTCGTTGCGGTTGATCAGCGCGCCCAGACTGCCCTTGCCTTGGCTGATCTCCTCGACCATCTGCTGCAGATCCGCGACCGTCGACGAAAGGCGGTTATAAAGGGTGGGATCGTAAATCAATTTTCCCAGCGAACCCTTGCCGCTCTCCGCGAAAGCCAGGATGCGGTCCGCGCGCTTCAACAGCGCGTCCATGTTCTGCAGCGTGCTCTGACTGGCACGCACCACCTGGTTGAAATCGGGATGCACCTGGGTGGCGAGCGTGTCTCCGTCCTGCACCACCGGCCCGACCGCTTGCGAACTATCAATGTCGAGGTAGGTTTCGCCCAGCACCCCGGCGGTATCGAGCGACGTTACCGAATCGCGCCGCAGGTTGAAGCTGTAGGTGGTGCTGACCTTCATGATCACTTCGACAGGAGTCAACTGCTTGTCTTTGTCGGGGACAATGCGAATCTTGGATACGTTTCCAATGTCCACGCCGCTCAGCCGGACCGGCGCCCCCGGGCGCAAGCCACTGGCGTTGTCAAAATAGGATTGCAGCGTGATCCGCGTGGTAAACAGGCCGCGGCTTCCAGACATCAGAAACAACAGGACAGCCAGCGTCGCGCTGGCCACGATCACCGTGACGCCAACCCGCAACTCCGACCACTTGAGCTGCTTCTCGCTAGGCAAGAGATTTCCCCATGGTGGTCACTCCACAGTGATCAATCCGCGCGCGTTTCTTCGGGCGCCGTCAGCGGCGAGGACCCGAGAACCCGTTGCAGCATCATAACAAACCCCGGGCCGTTGCCTTAAGAGCCTTCGAGACGCAGTGCACGCGTCAGCAACAACGCCACGAGGTAGGCGGCCGCCCCACAGGCCAGAGTCGCGGTCAGGCCGAACTGGATGGCAATCACCATGGCCAGCACGGAACCGAGAACACTGGCCGCGGCATTCATCGCCCAGGCCCATTCCACCGCGTTTTCAGGACGCGCTTCCCCCGAAACAAACTCCGGAGCGGGGGCGGAAGCCAGGGCACGCAGGCCGGTGGGAAAAGGCATGCCCATCACAAAGCCGAGTGGCGCCAGCAGCACGGCGCTGATGGCCAGTCGATAGTTGAACCCCAAGCCCACCAGCGCAGCCAGACGGCCGGGAAGAAAGACCACATCGGCGACGAGAGCCGCGACCACCAGCAGCAGCGGCACCCAGGCCTGGTCGGTTCGCGGCAGCCACAGGCGCGAGAACAAGCTTCCAGCCCCGCTCGATAGCATCAGCAAAAAAATCACGACCGTCAGCGCATACGTGGGATGTCCCAGGAAGAGCACGAAACGCTGAATGAAGGCGATCTCCACCAGAATGTAGCCCAGGCCTACGGCGACGAAATAAAGAAGGGGAACCGGCGACTGGCGCAGGGTTGCCGTTTTCAGCGCGAGAGGCAGAATCAGGAACGCGAGCACCGCCACCAGAGAAATGACCAGCACCAGCAGTAAAACGAGGACTCCCAGATTTACCTTCCAGTCGATGCCGGCTCGTAAGCCTTTTTCGCTGAGAATCTGGCGGGCTTTGAGCGTGAAGAAAAAGAACGGCTCGTTATCGCTGACCGGCGCCACGTTGTAGGCATAACTCTGAGCAAAGGTGTAAGGATCGTTGCTGGCGATCAGGTCGGCGAAGGGATTGTGCCCAGGTTCTGACGGAAGATAAAGCGGATCGAGTTCGTAATACTTGTCAAAATGCGACCTGACTGCGAACTCCTCTTCGGCAGTAAAGGGGGTTTTCTTCGCGAGAACGACCACGGGAATGCCGTCCTCATCGAGCGATCCCTGCGACGCGACGATGAAATTGCGCGCCGGATTGGCCACGCCCATCCGGTGCAGAGCCTCCATCGCCACCGAAACCACCCGCAGAGCCTCGCGCGGATGCTGGAACTCCCAACGAGTAATGGCGATCATGCCGTCCGGTTTGAGATGCTCGAAATATTCTCGGAAAGCTTCTACCGTGTAGAGACTATTCTCGCTGAGCGCAAACGCTCCCGCCGCGGTCGACGCCCACGTATCCACCAAAGTCATCTGCACCACATCAAATCGTTGCGGACTGGCGCGCAGAAATGACCGGCCATCGTTCACCTGAATATGCACTTCCGGCCGCTCGTAAAGATGCTGCGCATAGTCGGCATAACGTTCGCGCATGATGGTGGTGGCAATGATGGGATTGATTTCAATGCCGGTCACGCTGGGGCTGCCGCTGGCGAGCGCGCGCAGAACATCCACGCCACCACCCGGTCCGATGATGGCGAACTCGCCATGCGGCCGCAGAACGTTGGCCAGCGCCGGCGGAGCCGACATGAGATTGCGCTCCCACTCCGTGCCCTGCCAGTGCGAGAGATCGGCGTTCATGATGTAAGTGGACGCGTCGGCGTCGATAACGATTGCCTTGGCCTGCCCTTGCCGGTCGACTTCCACGCGGGAAAGCGCATTCCAGCGCGCAAACTCAACCCAGGCCGGATCACGGAACATTCCCTTGGCGTAGACCACATCGATCAAGCGGCCCGAGTGATTGGCCGCGATCAATGCCGCGAACGCGACGACGAGCACTGCCGCATTCCTGCGCCCAATCTTAGTTTCCCCCCAGACCATCGCGGCCACGGCCAGGACTGCGGCCGCAACCAGAATTGTGTTTGGTCCGCCCAGCCAGTTCAGTAGCGGCACCACGGCTAGACAAGCCAGAGCGCCTCCGCAGAGATCGGCGCCGTAGAGGCGGGGGATGCGATGCGTCTCGCGCGCGAATACGACGGAGAAGAGGAGTCCGGTCAGGAAAAAAGGGATCGCAGCGGCGAGATACAAAACTGTAAGCCGGAGAAAGTTTTTTCCCGAGACTTCGAGCGCGACCGGAATGTGCAGCACGATTTCCAGAACCACGAACACGACCACCGAATTTGCCATGCACAACAACGCGGCCAGCCAGCGGGTGGCCGTGTTTGCGAGTCTGCCCTTCAGCAGATAGGCGAACACTCCGCCCGCGCCCAGGCCGAGCAGCGCAATGGAAATTGCGAGAAACGCAAAATGATAAAAGAGCACCACGGAGAACAGCCGCGTCAGCGCCAGTTCAAGCAGCAGTGCGGAAAAGCTGGTAAGCGCGAGCCCTGCCAGCAGGCTGCGTTCTGGAATTTCTGTTTTGCTGGGAGTCAGAATAACCGTCGAAATTGTGGCCGACATATTAGAGCCGACAGTCTAGCAGACCGGCGGCCGCGAACCGGTTCGCCCGCCTGCTGGGTAGTGGGCTACTTTCAAAGTAGCCCACTACTGCCTGCTGCGATCTCAGTTGGTCACAACTCAGTTTTCCAGAATCACCTGCGCGATGGCTTGTTCCGCGGTGTGCGAGATGGAGAGCGCCGCGTTCTTTACGCCCAGCCGCGCGGACAATTCTGCCGCAACGCCATGAAAGGAGATAGTGGGCCGCCCGCCCGGCAGGCGTGTGACTTCGCAATCCCGCCAGCGCACACCGTGATTCCAACCCGTGCCTAAAGCTTTCATCGCCGCTTCTTTGGCGGCGAAACGGGCAGCGTAACGCTCCATGCGATTCGCCTTGGAATCGCAGTAGTGCATTTCGCCGGCGGTAAAGATTCGGTGGAGAAACCGGTCTCCGAAGCGCTCAATCGCCTGCCGGATGCGGGGGACTTCGGCGATGTCAATGCCTGTGCCGACGATCATAAGAGAACGATCATAAGAGGACGATCATAAAATCGAAGATCATCATGGGGCGAGCATGATTGGACGACCATCATTCGACGACCATGATTGGACGACTAACGCAGCACTCGATTGCGAGCAATCATGCCGCGATTTGGAGCAGCGCAGTTGTGATGGATCCGTCCTGCTCCGGGAATACGGTTCGCAAATCCAGCACCACGCGCCCATCCTCCACCCGCGCAATCACCGGCGGATCGCCAGCTCGAAGACGCGCCGCCACCTCGTCGGCACTCAGGTCTGCGCAACTCAGCGCCAGAAGGCGCGTTGCCAAAACCGATGACGGCGCCGCGCCGCCGCCGATGACAGATTCACCATCGATGATCTCCGCCTTCAACGGGGAAGAAGCCACGTTCGCTGCCAGCGCCTCCGCCCGCTTGCCGATTTCCTGCTTCGTGAGCCGCAGCATGCGCAGCGTGGGGACGGCATCGTGCTCGCGCTTGACATACGCGAGCAGCGTGGCTTCGAGCGCCGCGTAGGTAAGCTTGTCCACGCGCAGCGCCCGGAACAGCGAATTTGAACGCATGCGCGCGATCAGCTCCCGACGTCCGCTGAGCAGTCCAGCCTGCGGACCGCCCAGCAGCTTGTCGCCGCTGTAAGTGACAACGTCCACGCCGGCACGCAGGCTGTCGAGGACGCTAGGCTCGCCGCTGACTCCGAGCGACTGCAAGTCCACGAGCGCGCCACTGCCCAGATCTTCCGTAAGCGGCAACTTGTGTTTCCGCGCCAGGCTCACCAGTTCCTCGGTGGAAGCCTGTTCCGTAAATCCAGTGATCTCGAAATTCGAGCGGTGCACCCGCAGCAACAGTTTCGTTCGATCATTGACGGCCTGCTCGTAGTCCGCAACCCGCGTGCGATTCGTCGTGCCCACCTCGCGCAGAATCGCTCCCGACTTCGCCATCACGTCCGGGATGCGAAACGAGCCGCCAATCTCTACCAGCTCCCCGCGCGACACGATCACTTCTCCGCCGTCGGCCAGCGTATTCAGCGCCAGCAAAACCGCGGCGGCATTGTTGTTCACGACGATCGTAGAAATATCAGCCGACGTAGCGACAGCCGCCTCGGCTGTCCCGCGTGGGCGAAGCCCCGCGGATGATCCCACGTCTATAGCGCCATCGCTGAGCAGCCTGCGCAACAACCGCTCCACATGAACGTCACGTTTTCCGCGCTCTCCAGATTCCAACTCGAATTCCAGATTCGAATAAGTTGTGGAGGTCTCGCCGATGTGCTCAATCGCCGCTTGAGCGAGCGGCGCGCGGCCCAGATTGGTGTGCAGAATGACACCCGTGGCATTGATCACGCTGCGAAGCGAGTAGCCAAGCGTTCGCCGCAACTCCTGCTCCACCGCGTCGCCCATGCCCAAGAGTGCGATACCGAGCGCCCGATCATCCAGCAAGCCTGAGGAAATTTCCGCGCGTAGCCGGCCAAGCACACTGCGTACTGCATCCGCCACAGCCGCAGCTCCGTGGCTGCTCGCAAGCGCGGCCACTGCGGGGGCACGAAGCAACTCGTCCACCGCAGGCAGCTTGCGAAACAGTTCGGATTTCGCCGTAGTCATCACCGGGATGATTATCCCACGGAAGCACTACTCGCCCGCCTTGCCGCTAGCGATGCGAGCGCCTCGCGCTCCTATAGTGTGTGCAGGTAGGCCAGCAGTGCATCGATGTCTTGCTGGCTAAGCGTCTGGCTATAGCCCGGCATCTCCTTGCGACCCAGGCGAATGATGTCGGAGACTCGCTCATCGTTGGCGGGAAGTCCGCTGATCGAGAGATACGGCTGCTTGAAAACGCCTTTCAGTCCGGGACCTTTTTTGCCGCGCGTGGAATAAGGCTCGTGGCAGCGGTCACATTGAGCATCGTAGATCTTGCGGCCCGCGGCCTGTTGCGGGTCGAGCCCAAGTTCGGCGTCCGACTTGCGGCGTTCCACATCGCATCCGCACGCTAGCGCAAGCAGCAGCAATGCAGCGGCTGCCGCAACGACAGTGCCCCGAAATGAACCACAATCGATCATGCGCTCATGCCCGCCCCTCGCCCGAATTCAGCCCTGCCAACAGACACGGCGGGCAGTCTCCCCTTACAATAATAGAGCAAACGCGAGTGATGACCGAGCCACCAGCGATCCACAAGTAGCGTTGCAGGAAAGTTACCAGAATGGCGGTCGCGACCAAGCGAGTTTACGAGCCGGCAAAACGCAACGATGGAACGCGCGTGCTGGTAGACCGATTGTGGCCCCGCGGGCTGACCAAAGAGCGGGCCGCAGTCGACCAGTGGCTGCGTGATCTGGCTCCATCCGACGAATTGCGAAAGTGGTTTCATGCCCAACCAGAGGCCTGGGACAGCTTTCGAAAAAAATATCTGAAGGAACTCGCCCGCCCGGAAGCTGAGACCGAGTTGCGCCAGCTCTACGACCTGGCGCACAAGAGAAAGCAGCTTACCCTGCTCTTCGCGTCGAGGATGGAAGAGCGCAACAACGCCACCGTTCTGAAGGCCTTACTGGATGGGATGCGGAAGCCGCCCACGGGGACCGGTCCCGCCGGCGCGAAGGCTGCTCACAAACGCGGCGCTGCCGTGCGCCGCGGATAAGCTGACCCCTTTCGCTCCCCCCAGACGGTGCGCTTTCACTCCGCCGCCGCTTCCTTTAAAGACCACTCACACCATGTTCGTTTAGAATCAGGCGCGATGAGAGCGGTCTTCCATTGGAGCCTGAGTTCGCGATCGCTCGAACTCGGCAAGCGCACGCTGATCATGGGCGTCGTCAATGTGACGCCTGATTCGTTTTCCGACGGTGGCCTGCACCTCGATCGCGATCACGCCCTCGAACATGCGCAGCGCTTGCTGGACGAAGGAGCTGACATCCTCGACATCGGCGGCGAATCCACGCGGCCGGGCGCGCGAGTGGAGGCACGGGCGATCGCGCCTCGTAGTCCCATGGCCAGAGATGCCGGCAATTCCGCGAACCCCAAAACTGCAGTCACCGCCGAAGAAGAATTGAAGCGCGTTCTCCCCGTGATCGCCGAGGTGAAGAAGAAGCATCCGGCGGCAGTACTCTCCATCGACACTTACAAGGCGGCGGTCGCACGGGCAGCGGTGGCTGCCGGAGCCGAAATCGTGAACGACGTTAGCGGATTCCGCTGGGACCGGCAGATGGCAAAAACCGTGGCGGAGTTGAAATGCGGCGCCGTCCTCATGCACATGCGCGGCCGCCCCGAAGAATGGCGAAGTCTGCCATCGCCCGGCGACGTAGTGCTGCTGGTGAAACGCGAGCTGAAAGACTGGGCGGAAACCGCGGTGCTTTCGGGCGTGCGGCGCGAGCGTATCGTGCTTGATCCCGGCTTCGGCTTCGGCAAAAGCTTTGACGAGAATTATCCGCTGCTGGCCCGCTTCAGCGATCTGCAGGCGCTGGGCTTTCCGCTGCTGGCGGGCACTTCGCGGAAGTCTTTTATCGGCAGAACTCTGGCGAAAGACGGCCGAGACGCACCCACTTCCGATCGCCTCTACGGAACGCTGGCCAGCCAGACGGCGCTGATCCTCAAGGGCGCGCACATCATTCGCACCCACGACGTGAAGGCGGCGCTGGAAGCGGCTCGGGTCGCGGATGCGATTCTGCAGGCCCGCTGATGCAGGGCCGCGTTACGCTGCTGCTTCAAACGCCTCGGCGACCGTTGTCGGCATCGCTAACCAAACCCGCCGCTACTCCGCAGCCGCTTCCTTCTCGATAACGACCTTCATGTGTGCCGTAACATCTTTATGCAGCTTAACCGGAACCGTAAACTCGCCCACGGTCTTCAGCGGCTCGTGCAGCTGGATCTTGCGGCGGTCGATGTTAAATCCCTTCTTGGTCAGCGCATCGCCAATGTCACTCGACGTCACCGAACCGAAGAGCTGATCGCCCTCGCCCGCCCGCCGCTGGAACGATACCGACACGCCCTCCAACTGCTTGGCCAGTTCTTCCGCCTGGGACTTCTCCTTGGCGGAGCGCCGCACCGACGCGGCCTTCATCTGCACGATGACCGACTTGTTCCCCTCATTGGCTTCAATGGCGAGCTTGCGCGGCAATAGAAAATTGCGCCCATACCCCTCGGCAACTTTCACCACGTCGCCCCGTGCCCCCAGCTTGGCTACATCTTCTTTGAGAATGACTTCCATGAATAGCTCCTAGCTTCTAGCTGCTAGCTCCTAGCCAATCCAAAACTTCCGCCCTGGTTTAGCTAGAGGCTAGAAGCTAGGAGCTAGAAGCTGCTTTCCTACGATGCCCGTCCCGCGAACGGCAGCAAAGCGATATTCCGCGCCTGCTTGATCGCGTTCGAGAGCCGGTGTTGATGCGGCGAGCACACGCCGGTCAGCCGCCGCGGCACAATTTTGCCGCTCTCGGCGACGAACTGGCCAAGCATCCGATAATCCTTGTAGTTGATGTTTTCGATTTTCTCGACGCAGAACTTGCAGACTTTCTTGCGCCGGAAAAACTTGCGTCCGCCTTCACGCGGGGGCCCGCCCGGTCCGCGCCCACCGCCGCCAAAGCGGGGACGATCGCCGCCCGGACGATCTCCACTGGGACGTTCTCCAAAACGCGGACTCGGCGCATGTGCCTCGCGCGGTGCAGGTGCGTCGCCGGACGCCGCCGGCGCTGGTGCTTTCGTTTCGTCAGCCATGGTTCTCCTTAAACTCAGTTGTTAGTGGCTAGTGGCTAGTCAAATCTCGGCCGTGTTACTGGCCACTGACTTCTACCACGAGCCACTGCTCTTCAAGCCGTCGCCGGGGCTCCCGCCGGAGCCGTCGCAGCTTCTTCTGGCGCCGCAGCAGCCGGTTGCGCGCTGACTTTCTTGCGCGCGTCGCGGATCGCCTTGATCTTGTCCAGGCGTTTCTGTTCCTCGTCAATGCGCACGGTCAGGAACTTGATCACCGGCTCGGTCACGCGCAGCCGGCGCTCCAGTTCGTGCATCACTGCGCCTCCGCCCTCCACCGTCAGCAGGATGTAAACCCCTTCGTGGAATTTGCGCACGGTATATGCCAGCCGCCGTTTGCCCATCTTTTCCACGTTCTTTATGCTTCCACCCGCCGACGGCACAGCCGACTGCAGCGTGGAAATCAGTTTGTCCAAATCCTCGTCCGTCATGTCAGGCCGGACAATAAACATCAACTCATAAGTACGATTCATTCGCTTGTCTCCAAATCTTCAAGCAGAGGTCAGGGTCTAGGGGCAAGGGGTCAGTAAAAGGGGTCAGTAAAAACCGAATCGGGTCTTCTAGCCCCTGTCCCCTAATCCCTAGTCCCTTCTTCTTTCCGGTTGAAGCGATTCATCGCCGCCGCCGGACCATCCTTCAAAATCGCTCGCACCGCCTCCGCCGCAGTGTCGAGAACTCCGTCCACCACTTTGAGATCGGCCTTGCGCATCGGCGCCAACAAGTAGCGCTCGCCGTCTTCCACCTTGCGCTCCGGCGCCACGCCAATCCGGATGCGCAGGAAATCGTTCGTTCCCAGCGCATCGATGATCGACTCAATGCCGTTGTGCCCCGCCGAGCTGCGCCGCGTGTGAATGCGCAATGTACCCAACGGAAAATCCAGTTCGTCCTGAATCACGATCAGGTCCGCTTCCGGCCTGGCCTCATGCTTCTCTACCAGTTCCCGGACCGACAACCCGCTCAGATTCATGTACGTCTCGGGCTTGGCCAGCAGCGCCAGAACGCCCTCCATCACCACCCGCGCCGTCAAAGCCCGGCTGATCCGGTTCCTGACTTCGACTTTCAAATCCCCGGCAATGCGATCCACCGCGAGAAAGCCCAGGTTATGCGGCGAAAACTGGTATTCGATACCCGGATTGCCGAGACCGACGATCAGTTTCACGCCACCATCCCGAACCGCGTGGTAAGAGCCGCCACCACAGTCCATCTGGAGACAGCCGCCTCGGAAGTCCGGCCAGCCTTGCCCTGAGCGAAGTCGAAGGGACGCAGCGCGGCCGAAAACCTGGGCGAACCCACGAGCTACTTCTTCTCCTTCTTCTCGCCCTTCTCCGCTTTCTCCGGTTTCTCCGGAGCAGCCTCGGCGCCTTCCTCGTCCGTCTCCTGCTTGCCCTTCTTGATGACCTCGGGCTCGGCCGGAACTGCACCCGCTTCCGCCGCCACCGCTTCAGGCGTCGCCACCACTTCTTCCTTCACCGAAGTGACGTGCGCCACCGGTTGGTGCGGATCCGTCAGCACTTTCAGCCTGCCACCGAACGGCAAATCCGAAACGCGCAGCACTTTGCCAAAAACCAGCTCGCTCACATCGGCATCCACGTGGCCGGGAATATCCGCCGGCAGGCACTCGATCTCGACCTCACGCAGAATCTGCTCGAGGATGCCGCCTTCCTGCTTCACGCCCGCCGCTTCGCCCTTCATGAAGATCGGCACGCTGACCTTCAACACCTTGTCCATGGCAATGCGCTTCAGGTCGATATGCAGCAGATTGCCCTTGATGGGCTCATACTGCCAATCGACGATCATGGCCTTGGTGTGCTCGCCGCCGTTCAGGGCAAGATCGAAAATCGTGTTGTGCCCGGTCTCCGAGTTCAGGATGCGCGTCACCTGCCGCGGATCCACGCTCACCGACAGCGAGTCCTTGCCCGCACCATAGAGCACGCCCGGAATCTTCCCACCCATGCGGACGCGCCGCGCCATGTTCTTGTTGCCCGCTTCCCGCGGGTTCGCTTCGAGTACGTTAGTTTCGATTGCAGTCGCCATAAGTTCGTCTTCCTATCTAAATTGTTCCCGTCTAATGAAAGCTTGTCATCCTGAGGCGGCATCTTTTCGCCGCCGAAGGATCTGGGCGAGCTCGCTTCCTTAATTGCACTCCCTACGTAAACAACTTGCTCACCGAAGTCTCTTCGTGGTTCGCCTGAATCGCGCGCCCAATCAACCCCGCAATCGAGAGGACGGTTATCTTGCCTCCCTTTTCCGTGCGCGCGGCATCAGCCTCGGCATTGAGCGGGATCGTGTTCGTCACCACCACTTCCTTGATTACCGAATTGGCGATATTCTCGACCGCCGGCCCCGAAAGCACCGCATGCGAAGCGCAGGCATAAACCACAGTCGCGCCGTTCTCCATCAGCGCGGCCGCCGTTTTCACTAGCGTCCCCGCCGTGTCGATCAGATCGTCGATGATCAGACAAGTCCGCCCGTCGACATCGCCAATCACGTGCATCACTTCCGCCACGTTCATTTCCACGCGGCGTTTATCCACGATCGCCAGCGCCGCGTCGACCTTCTTCGCAAAAAACCGCGCCCGCTCCACGCCGCCCGCGTCCGGCGAAACCACCGTCAGATTGGGCAGGTTCAGCTTGCGGAAGTGGTCCACCAGCACCGGCGAAGCGAACAAATGATCCACCGGAATATTGAAAAAACCCTGCAACTGCGGCGTATGCAAATCCACAATCAGCGCCCGGTGCGCGCCCGCGGTCGTCAGCAGATCCGCCACCATCTTCGACGATATCGGACTGCGCGGCTTGTCCTTGCGATCCTGCCGCGCGTAACCAAAATACGGCATCACCGCCGTGATCCGCCGCGCCGACGCGCGCTTCAGCGCGTCAATCATCAACAGCAACTCCATCAAATGCCCGTCCACCGGACGGCACGTGGGCTGCATCACGAACACATCGGCGCCGCGCACATTCTCCTGAATCTGCACGTACGCCTCGCCATCGGCAAAGCGCGTCACCTGTGCCTGCCCGCGCTGCATGCCCAGAAAATGGCATACCTCGTCGGCCAGTTGCGGGTTGGCGGTGCCGCAGAAAATCTTGAACTTCTCGTCCACCCGCGGACGCGGCTTCCGCTCCAGCTTCTCGTCCGTCACTGGTGGACTCTTCTTTTCAACCTTCTCAGCCTTGTCGGTCGGCGTCACTAAAGTAGCCATAAGTTCGCTCTTGGCTCTTGGCCTTTAGCTCTTGGCCTTTAGCTCTCGGCTTGAAGCCTCGCTTCCGAGCTCGCTTGAGCCAAGAGCCAAAAGCTAACAGCCAAAAGCGTTTTTCTGGCTGGGCCGCTAGGATTCGAACCTAGACAAAGTGCTCCAAAGGCACTTGACCTACCATTAGTCGACGGCCCAGTAAGCCATGGTTGATTACGTGATTGCTGATTGTTGATTGAAACCCAAAACCGGGGCCGACCTCATTGTCAATCAACCATCAAAAATCAACAATCAAAAATTCGTCGTCGACCACCACCGCCTGCCAAGCCCCGGTCTATGTGGCAAGGGTCCCAGCCGCGCCCTTGTGGCGACAGCCGCCTCGGCGGTCCAAGCGAAGCCGAAGGCGAGCGCCCCGAGCACGAATCCCGCCCGGGTCAGAGCTTCGCGCGATCCCGGCCCTACCCCGCAACAATCCGCCGCCAGTAAGACCGCCGCGTCAGCGTAGCCGTCGCCTGCGCCGCCCAACCCTCGCTTCGCAACTGCGCCGCGCCCTCAGCCGCATGGGTCCGCGACCCAAACAGTCCATACAACGCCGACCCAGAACCCGACAACGACGCGTACCTCGCGCCCGCGCGCAAAAGCGCACGTTTCACTTCACTCAACTCGGGATACTCAGGAAAGACGACCTGTTCAAAGTCGTTTTCGATCCCGGTCCGGACAAGCGCAAGAAGCGGATTCTCGGCCCGGCCCCTTCTAAAAGGAGCACCGGAGTAAGCCTCACTCAGCCAGCCCGACAGCGCACGGCCAAGCTCAATCATTCTATCGGATGGTGTAGGGACCGTCAATTCATCAGCGCCCCCCAACTGAACTTGTGTGGGGACAGCCGCCCTCGGCTGTCCGGCCGAGCGAAGCTCGGCTCGCTTTTCTGTTCGCGGCGAGGAAGCCGCCAGCGCCGCTCCTCCGGTCCCCAGCATCCTCCGATCCCACTCCGCAAACGCCTTCGGAGTCGAAACCCCCACCTGCGGAGCCACCACCACACACCCCATCGCCGGCAAATCCTGCAGCGGATAAACCGTCTCCCCCCGCCCCACCCCCAACACCGTCCCGCCCACGAGAAACAGAGGCAAGTCTGAACCAACTTCAGCCGCAATCCGCAACCTCTCCACCGGAGCCAAAGATTTCCGCAGCGCCCGCTCCAGCCCCAGCAGCGCCGCCACCCCATTCGACGAAGCTCCCCCCAGCCCGCCCTGCACCGGCAGCCGCTTCTCAATCTCAACCACCACGCGCCCCTTCGCCCTCAGAGCGCGCAGAGCCTCCTCCACAATCCGAAAGCAGGTATTCGACTCATCCCGAGGCACCCGCGGATCCGCACATCGAATCTCAATCCCACGGCCGCGCCCCACACTCACCCGAATCACGTCATGCAGCCCTATCGTCTGATAAACCGTGAGCAGCTCATGAAACCCATCCTCCCGCGCCGCCCCAATGCGCAAGCCGAGGTTGATCTTCGCAAACGATCGCACCGTGACCGGGCCAGTGACAGACATGGAGGTAGTGTCTCAGTTCTAGGAGATGCTCATGTGGGGACAGCCGCCCTCGGCTGTCCAGTCGAGCGAAGCTCGACGGTTTCTTCACGACAAAAGAACTAGAGAAAATTGTTTGGCGGTTTATCCGCGTTAATCCGCGGTGAAAGGCTTTGCCCTACCCGTGCCGCCGGTACAACACGGCAAACTCAAACCCCGCATTCGGCGGAAACAAATCCGCGACTTTCCTCAGCCGCTCGGCTAGCCCCGAAGGCGCCAGCAGCGGATAATCCCGCTCCCGCAAATCCCGGTAATCCACATCCAGATAGAGCGACAACAAATAAATCGATATCGTGTCAGCAAACGTAGCCTCGAAATATTCGTTCTTAAACCGCTCAGCGTCAGGCCCGTCAGCCGTAGCCAGTTTGCGCGCTTCAAACGCGTCGAGCGAAGTCTCGCCGCGCACTCCAGCTTCCACCTGACTCCATGCTAGCTCGCTGAAATCGTGCGACACTCCGGCCTTCTCCACCAGCGCGTGCCCCACGTTGATATAAAACTCAAACGCCACGGAAAATTTGTCGTCCATCAGTCGCGTCGAAATAAACACGCACTGCGAATCGCCCAGGCTCAAATTGCGATGGCACACCGCATTGTCGCTGAGTGCCACATCGTAGCGGTCGGCGATCACCGTCTCCTCGCCCTGGCTCACCGCCAGCGGCACAAAGTAATAGGCCTTCCGCTCCAGTGCCGACGCAACTTTCCCCGGCACCGCCGCAATCATCCGTTCCAGGTCAAACGAGTTCACCGCCGTCTCGCCCGCCACGGCATAGCAAATCCCGTTCGCCGCCTGTGAAACCGGCGTCTGCCGCACCACTTCTGCCGGACTCCGCGTAATTGCTGGCGCCGCCTGTGACATGCTAACTATCTTATACACCGTCCGTGCAGGACGGACACCCTTGTCCGTCGCCTTTGACTTTGCCTCTAATCCTGCGGTTGACTCACACTCTGCCCTGACCCCTGCCCCCTGACCTCTGACCCCTGCCTCCCCAACTCACCCACGAATTCCCCCCACGTTGCGAGTAGAATTTCTATCGGACCCATGTCACCACAACGCACCATCCGCTCCCCACGCTGGTACACCATCCCCATCCGCGTCGCGCTGGTCACCTTCATCTCGACCCTGCTCTCCTTCGCCGTCACCCTGCTGTTCGCCATCCTCGGCACCGTGATCACCGCGAGGCTGCACGGCGTCCATCCCGACATGCGCATGGCCTACCGCTACATCGCCCTCCCTGTGGCCGCGGTCGCAGGCAGCATCATCCTCGTGCTGGCGCTGTTCATGGAAATCCGCCACTACCGCCAGTCAAAAACCCTGGCCGCCATCGAACGCCTAAGCTGACCCGAAACACGTAGGGACAGCCGCCTCGGCGGTCCAGCGAGCGCAGCAAGCGAGTCTTTTTCTTGTGACGCCAATTCTGCCGGTCGATTTTCTTTGCGCCCTCCGCAGCCGTTCTCCGCGATCTCCGCGGTGAAAGGCTTCTACTTCCTGACTCAACTCATGACCACGGTCCAACCCCACACCCCGGCGCTACAATAAAATTCATGCCCCGCATCGCCATCCCCATCCCCCACTCCTCCGACCGCGAATACGCCGAGCGCGCCATCCCGCAATACGAACAAGCCATCGAGCAAGCTGGAGGCGAGCCAGTGCGCATCCCCCTGGATGAAACTAGCGAAAACGTAACCAAGCTAATCGCCAGCTGCGACGCCGTCCTGCTCCCCGGAAGCAAAGCCGACGTCGACCCCGCCAAATTCCACGCCCCGCGTTCCCGGCACACCGCCGCCGCCGACGTCCCCCGAAACACCGTCGACGAACTCCTGTTGCAAGACGCCTACCGCCAGCGCAAGCCCATCCTAGGCATCTGCTACGGACTGCAAAGTCTCAACGTCTTCCGCGCCGGATCGCTGATCCAGCACATTCCAGATTTTCTTCCGGAAGATCTTCGATCCTGCGTGAGCCACGAAGCCGGAAAAACAGTACCCATCGCGCACATTGTGGAAGTTGCACCCAATTCCAAGCTGGCAGAAATCCTACGAAAATACACCGCCCCAACTCGTGTGGCGACGGACGCCTCGGCTGTCCAGCGAAGCGAAGCGAGCGCCAATTCTTCCCGAACATCGCCCGCGCAGATCGGCGAAAACCGGGAAGGGCACGGCTTCAGCCGTGCCGAAGCCGTTGCAAGGAATGACCGGGTTTTAGCCCCTGAGGGCTCGCTCCTCCTCCCCGTCAACTCCTCCCACCACCAATCCGCCGGCGCCATCGGCCAGGGCCTGCGCATCGCAGCCCGCTGCCCCGCCGACGGCATCATCGAAGCCCTCGAAGGAACTGCCCCGGATCATTTCGTCTTGGCAGTTCAGTGGCACCCCGAGCGCTCGATAGAAGAAGACGAATCCTCGCGGGCCATCTTCCGCGCGCTGATCAACGCCACCGACCTCCGGCGCAAGCAGCCAGCCGGCGAACTCGAAAATGTAAAGTGAAATCCCCGCAGATTACGAAGAAGATTACGAAGAAAAGAGAATCGAACCATGTGGCGACGGACGCCCCATTTGCCTGCCCTGAGCGGAGTCGAAGGGTCCAGCGACGCGAAGCGAGCGCCTCTTCTTCTCTGATAGAACTATCCACGAGGATCCGCGCAAATCCGCGGCGAAATGATTTTGACTTTCCTACCTCTTCTTCCGCCGAACCTTCTTAACTTTTTCCAGCAGCACCACCACATGCGCCAGCGCCGCATTCTCCAGGTTGAGTCCCTCCGGTGTCTTGGCCTTCAGCCCAATGCAATCGCCATTCACACCGAGCAAACCAGCCACGCGCGCCCGAATCGCCGCCGCGTGCGGACCAATCTTCGGCGCAGCCAGAATCAAACTGGCATCCACATTCGCCACGCCATACCCCGCGTCCCGCACCCGCTTCAGCGCCTCGCGCAAAAATACCGCCGAGTCCGCCCCCTTCCACTTCGCATCCGACGGCGGAAACAGCGCCCCAATATCCGGAGCCGCGATCGCCCCCAGCAGCGCATCGGTAATGGCATGCAACAAAACGTCGCCATCGGAATGCCCGCCCAGCCCGCGATCATGCTCCAGCGCAACGCCGCCAATCTTCAGCGGAACCCCCACCCGAAACTCATGCGAATCAAACCCGTACCCAATTCTCAAAAGCAACCCCTAACTCGCCGCGGATTCGCGCGGATCATCGCGGATTTTCTTTCTTTCATTCTCATACACCAGCCGCCGAAACTGGGCCCTCACCCCGAAGTTCAGCAGCAATCCAACCTCGATGTCGGTCGCACGCAAGTAGTTCAGCAGCTGCTTCTCATGTGCCTGTTCGATCGTGCGCGCCGCCTTAAGCTCGAGCAAGACAACCTTCTCGACCACCATGTCAGCGCGAAAGTCCCCGACCTGTTGCTCCCTGAACCACACCGGAACCGCGACCTGCTGCACCACTTTCATCCCCGCCTGCGCAAGCGCCAGCGCCGTGGCCTGCTCGTACACACTCTCCAGAAAGCCGTGCCTCAATTCGTTGTAAACATCGTAGAACACTCCAATAATCTTCTCTGTAAGCTCTCGATGTTTGAGATTTTCAGCCAGCATTCCGCTCTATCCGCGAGATCCGCGTAAATCCGCGGCGAAAAGATTTATTTCCGCAAGTAGAACTCCGCCAACTCCATATCCCCCGGGCTGGTGATCTTGATATTCCTCGCCGAGCCCATGACGACGGCGACTTCGTGGCCGCTGCGCTCAGCGAGAGAGGCTTCGTCGGTTCCGGTGAAACCGTCGGCGGCAGCCTCATCGAAAGCCTTCTTGATCACGCTATAGCGAAATCCCTGCGGCGTCTGCGCCAGCACCACCCCGGCGCGGGGGATGGTGGCTTTGACGATCGCGCCCTCGGCGGTTCGCTCCACCTGCTTCACCGTATCCACCGCCGGCAACCCGGCAATCGCCGCGCCATATTTCTTTGCAGCTTCAATTACTTCCTGAATAATTTCCACCGTCACCAACGGACGCACCGCGTCATGCACCAGCACAATGTCATCCGCTGCCGCCGACACCGCATTCAGCGCGTGTTCCACAGACTGCTGCCGGTGCTCGCCCCCCACCACCAACTCGATCTTCTTTTTCAACACATCTTTCGCTTCGCTCTCCAGCCGCGCCCGGAAGCCCGCAATCTCATTCTCCCGCAGCGCGATCCAGATTTCGCTCACCGCTTCCACCGCGGCAAACTGGCGCAGCGTATGAATCAGAATCGGCGTGCCGCCCAACTCGGTAAATTGTTTAGAGAGAACCGCCGCCTTCGACTTACTCTTCGCCCCCGGCATGGGACTCATGCGCGTCCCCAGCCCCGCCGCCGGAATGATCACCACAACCTTCATAGCGGGTTGCAAGTATACGAGCGGGCAGCAGGGAGTTCAAATTCAGGGCGAAAGCAGGTGTTCAGTTTGCGTATGCTCAGGCAGTAATCCTCATGCGGGGACAGCCGTTTTGACCATCCGGCCAGCCCCAGCCGCGGGAACTTTTTTCATGGCCCACGCCGCAAAAAACAACGAAACGGCCCTTCCCTCCTGCTCGCCGGAGCGTTTCTTATCAAAAACTTAGCCCATTCCGTCGATCATCTCCCTGGGCTGGCAAGCCAGTTGCAACTGTTTCCGATAACCACTTCTCGAATTTGTTCGCGTCCTCGATCGCTCGCGAAAGCAGGTGATCCACTCCGATGAAAACCAATATGAAAACCAACCGTTTCTGGATTGAAATTGTCGCGCTGGGCGCCGGCGTGGCCTGCGTCATGGCGCTTCTGCTGGCCTGCCTGGGAGCCGCCGCCGCGGTCGCTGCCGAGTCCAAGCCTCCGCAAGCCGCGCTGCCCAACGCGCCCCGGCCAACTCACGACAGCCGCCAGCAGCAGGCCTACGAAGGCATGGTCACCTGCTCCCGCTGCGGAGCCAAACATTCCCCGGACTTCGGCAAAACCGCCGCAGACTGCTCCCGCGCCTGCGTCCATGGCGGAGCTCAGTTTGCCCTGGTGCAGGGCGAAAAGACTTATCTGCTTGACGGGGACGTGGCCCTGGTAAAAAAGCTTGCCGGCCAGCGCGCCAGGATCGTCGGCGCCGTAAGCGGAAACAAAATCACCGTGTCATCGGCCGCCGCCGCCAGCTGAGACCAACAGCCGAGATATAACCGGCATCGGCCGGATTTTCCCGGCCTCATAAGGCTTTCTTAATATTTGCGCTTATCCGTGCAGATCCGTGGCAAAAAACTGAGGAACGGGAATCAGCATCCTATTGCGCCGGCTTGCTCTCCACACTCGCCCCCGGAGCCACCACCGTCGCAGGCGGCGCCGTAACCACCGGCACTGCCACCGCCGGAGCCACCACCGCCACAGCCGCGGTCTGGCGCGAATACGCCGCCCGTTCATCCCACTTGCCGAAGATCATCTTCCCCGCCGTGGTCTGCAGCACCGATGTCACCGAAACATCAATCGTCTTCCCAATCATCTTCCGCGCGTTGTCCACTACCACCATCGTCCCGTCATCCAGATAAGCCACGCCCTGGTTATATTCCTTGCCTTCTTTCAGGATAAACACCCGCATGGTCTCGCCCGGCAGCACAATGGGTTTCAGCGAATTCGCCAGCTCGTTGATGTTCAGCACCTCAACGCCCTGCAGTTGCGCCACTTTATTCAGATTGAAATCGTTGGTGATGATCTTCCCTTCATACAACTTCGCCAGCTCGATCAACTTCAAATCCACTTCCCGCACCGCCGGAAAATCGTCCTCCACAATCTGAATCTGCAGAGTCGCAATTTTCTGCAGCCGCTGCAGAATATCAAGCCCGCGCCGTCCCCGGTTGCGCTTCAGCGAATCCGCGGAATCGGCCACCAGCTGCAACTCGCGCAACACAAACTGCGGCGTCACGATGATGCCGTCGAGAAACCCAGTCTCCGCAATATCGGCAATGCGTCCGTCGATAATCACGCTGGTATCGAGAATCTTGTAGCTCTTCTTGGATTGTTTTTCCCCGCCGAAAATTCCGCCCAGCGCCGCCAGGTTGAGCAGGTCGCCTTTATTCGCGCCCACAATCAGCCCCACGTAGGCCATCAGCAGCATCACCAGAATCTGCAGAAAGCTTTGCGTATTGCCGGCGGGCACACTACTGCGGATCACCAGCGAGAACAGATAAGCCCCGCAGATTCCCAGCAGGCTACCAATGGCAGCCCCGATCAGCCGCTTCAGGCTCACCTGCCGCAGTTGCCATTCGAACAGCACGATCGCCGCGCCCACCGCCGCGCCCACCCCGGCATCCTGAATTTGCGTCAGCCGGAAAGGCCCAATCACGTAGCAGGTTACGGCGACCACAATGACAAAAAGAAGACGAATCAATCCTAACTGCATGGATAGACCTCCCCGGACGCCTTCAACCTAAACTGGCTGTACCTCAGCGTCCGTGCCAACTCCCCGAAGCCCCGCCCGGGAACCGGCATTGCGCATGCAGGGCGCGATGAATAGGGAATGAACCTGCGCCCCGTCCCGACCGCTCAGGGCTGGCCGGGAATTCAGTAATCCAACGCCAAGAGTATATACCCCCCACGAAACGCCCGCGAAGAAACCAGACCCCCAACCCCCCTGACCCCAGACCTCTGACCCCTGACCCCTGCCCTAAGACCCCTGCCCCCCAACCCACCTGCTAAACTCTCCTCAAATGCAAGCCCTGGTCATCACCGCCCTCACCGGCCCAGACTCTCTCCAAGTCCAATCCGTCCCCGACCCCATCCTCAAGCCCGGCCAAACCCTGATCAAAGTCACCGCCGGAGGCCTCAATTTCGCCGACTTCATGACCGCCAAAGGCGGCTATCCCGGCACTCCTCCGCCGCCCCTGGTCGCCGGACGTGAATTCGCCGGCATCGAACTCGCAGCAAACGGCGAATCCACCGGACGCCGCGTCATGGGCTACGCCCAGTGGGCCGCCTTCGCCGAAAAAACCGTCGCCCATTCCAACCTGCTCTGGCCCACCCCCGCCCACTGGACCGACCAACAAGCCGCCGCCTTCCCCGTAAACTATTTCACCGCCTACCTGGCCTACTGGCAATCCGGCATGACGGGACAGGAACAGAAAACTGGGGGTGCCCCAGGTCTCGCCGGTTTTGCGAGACCTGGGTCTTTGCGCACCCCCCGCGTCCTGATCCACGCCGTAGCCGGAGGCGTCGGCACCGCCGCCGTTCAAATCGGACAACTCCTGGGCGTCGAAATGTACGGCATATCATCTTCGGAAGAAAAACTCTCCCGCGTAAAAGCCCTCGGCCTCCAGCACCCCATCAACTACAAAAAGCACGACTACGAAGAAGTCGTAAAGAACCTCACTCACGGCGAAGGCGTCGACGCCGTCTTCGACATGCTCGGCGGCGAGCACACCGCCAAAAGCCTGCGCTGCCTCCGTGATTTCGGACGCGTCATCCAATACGGCACCGCCACCGGCCGCCCGCCACAACTCGACCTCCGCGCCATGTACGCCAAATCCGCCGCCGTGCAAGGACTCTGGCTCACCTACTTATCGCAGAAGCCCGAGATCATGCAGCCCGCCTGGCAACAACTCTCTGCCTGGATCGAGCAAAAAAAACTCACCCCCCAAATCGGCCACGTCTTCCCCCTGGCCCAGGCCCGCGAAGCCTACAAGCTCCTGGAAGCCGGCCAAAACTACGGCAAAGTCATCCTGCAAATCGCCTAGCCCGGCCACTCCTGCCCATGTGGCGACAGCCGCCTCGGCTGTCCAAGCCAGGGCGAAGCCCGGCGCCCCCAGTCCAAAATGCCAGCGCACCAAAGCCCAAAGCCCGGAACCCAGAACCCCGCCCCCCATCTCTCCCCACTTGACTTCCCTTTCCATTAGATCAATACTGACTGTGTCATGTTTGATCTAATAACCTTGAGTCTTCTGCTCGACGGCCCCAAGCACGGCTACCAGCTCAAACGCGAAGCCGGATTCATCTTCGGCCACGGCGACATGCACAACAACTTGATCTATCCCCTGCTGCGCCGCTTCACCCGCAGCGCATGGGTGACGAAAAAAGCCGTCCCCGGCCAACGCGGCCAGACTCGCCAGCAATACGCGCTCACTCCGAAAGGTCGCCGCGAGTTGATTCAACAGCTCGGCGAATATACCGAGCAGGACGCCCAATCCCAGGAAGGCTTTGTCACCCGCGTCGGCATGTTCGAGGTGATCGCTCCCGAAACGCGAGCGGCGATTCTCGAGCAGCGCGCCGCCTACCTGCGAAAACGCGAAACCCGCCTCACCAGCGTGGCCGGCAACCTCGACGTCGGAACTTACGGCAGGGCCGTGATCGACTTGCTGGAACAACAACTGCACTCGGAATTGGCCTGGATCGAGCGCCTCAAGCGCCGCATTCACCGCCCGAAACCAGCCTCGCGCCCAGGCACGCGGCAACGAGCACGGAAATTAAAGATATGAATCGAGAAGTCGTGGAAGCGCGGCGCTCCACCCCGAAACCCGTGCAGCACCGTGGAAGAGCGGCGCTTCAGCGCCGCGTAAAGCGTCCAGAAATCAGCGGGGCTTTAGCCCCTGAGGTAGCGCTCTCCCGAGTTGCAGGAGTGCATTCTAACTACGGAGGAAACCATGACAAACCTAACCTTATGGCAAATCGAGCAGTACCTGTGGTACGCACTCACGCTCTACTGGCTCGTAACCGCCTTCCGCGTCAAGTCCACTCAAGCCAGTGAACCGGCCGCCTCCCGCCTCTTCACCATGGCCGTAGTAGGCTTAGCCTTCGCGTTGCTCTTTTCTCATTACTTCCAAACCGGCATCCTCGGCGAGCGCTTCCTCACTCGCAATCTCGCCATCGAGCGGTCAGGTGTCGCTCTGACGTTTCTCGGCGTCGCCCTTGCCATCTGGGCTCGCACCATCCTCGGCGCCAACTGGAGCGCCGAGGTCACCCTCAAAGTCGACCATCAACTCATCCGCTCCGGACCCTACGCCTACGTGCGCCATCCCATCTACACCGGTATGCTCCTGGCGTTCGCCGGAACCGCCATAGTGGTCGGCGAGTGGCGAGGCTTGCTGGCCATCGCGGTTGCCACGGCGGGCTTGGGCCTGAAAGCCAGGCGCGAAGAAGCCTTAATGATTCACGCCTTCGGCGACCAATACCAGCAGCACCGTCAAACCACCGGCTTCCTCCTCCCCAGACTCTAGCGAGCCTGTGTGGAGTGGGCACTCTTGCCCGCTGCTTTTGACTTCGCTTGTGGCCGGGCACTCATGTGGAGACAGCCGCCTCGGCTGTCCAAGCCTGGGCGAAGCCCGGCGCCCCCGGGTACGATGAGGTTGGAGCTGGTGGTTCGAGCTCGTGTAGGGTGGGCACTCTTGCCTTCCTGCCCCGCCCACCACACTCCCTGTCATTCCAACCCGCTGGCAGCTGCGCAACGCGGCGCAAGCGAGAGAGGAGTCTGCCGTCCTCGCCAAGTCGGCGAATTTCAACCAGTGAAGCAATTATGCGAAAATATCCCCAGCGCGCGAGCGTCTGATTCTCTCAGACGAGGCAGACCATGAACCTCGAAGCTCAAACCGAAACCCAAATCGAAACCACCACCGAAACCAACGTCAAGCAGGCCGTGCCCTTCTTCATGGTGTCGAACCTCGAAGCTTCGCTCCGCTACTATGTCGACGGCCTTGGCTTCCGCGTGAAGCGTCAATGGATCGACCAAGGCAAACTCCGCTGGTGCTGGCTCGAACTCGGCGGCGCAGCCCTGATGCTGCAGGATTACCTCAAAGGTCGCGCGCCCGCCGATAAACCCGGCGTTGGCGTATCCATATGCTTCCAGTGCGTCGACGCCCTCAAGATTTATCGCGACGTCAAGTCGCGGGGGATCCAAGCCAAACGCCCCTTCGTCGGCAACGCCATGTGGGTCACATCCCTGACCGACCCCGACGGCTACAAACTCGACTTCGAAAGCCCCACCGACGCCCCCGAAGAATCCGAACTCGCAGAGTAAAAGTCAAAAAAAAGAACCAAGTAGAGACAGCCGCCTCGGCTGTCCGGCCAGCGCGCAACGCGGCCGTTCAACACTCATGCAGAGCACTCAGTATGGAGCGGGCACTCTTGCCCGCTGCTTTTGAACTTTCCCCGTTCAGCAAACGGAGCTCCGCCCTTGTTCCACGTTCTAAAATCCGCGTTGATCCGCGTGAATCCGCGGCGAAGATGTTTCCGTTCTCGCTGCAATCACCGGCCCTTTTGTGTTTGCGACCCTTTGCCGCCGTGTGTATACTCCCGAATCACTGGGGCCCATCCAGCGCCATCCGTCGCTGCTCTGATGGAAAGAAAATCAAAGAGAAATGCCGTAAGAAAGGGACTGCCGTGAAGAAATTCTCCTCCACCCTGTTCTTGTTTGCAGTTGCGCTCGCGATGCTTCAGCCGGTCTACGCTCAGCTCCAAGGTCAATGGACAAGTACAGGGTCCATGCAGTCCGCCCGTCAGCTCAACGCCCAGGTGCGCACAGCGGCTGGAAAGGTTCTCTCCATCGGCGGGGGGGACAACAGCGGCAATATTCTCGCTTCGGCCGAGGTCTACAGCCCTGCGTCAGGGAAATGGACCCTCACTGGAAGCATGGCTGAAGCGCGGGGAAACTTTCCCGCCGTCGTGTTGACCAATGGCAAAGTCCTGGTCTCGGGCGGAGTGGGCACCGGCAACGTGATCCTGTCCGGCGCCGAGTTGTATGACCCCACGACCGGAACCTGGAGTTCAGCCGGTTCCTTGTCTGTGGCTCGTGCTGCGCATACTGCTACCCTGTTGCCGGGTGGCAAGGTGCTGGTGGCCGGCGGCTGTACCACCACCCCCTGCACCAACACTGCGGTGAGCGAACTCTACGATCCAACCTCCAACACCTGGTCAACCACCGGCAGCCTCAACACGGCTCGTTCTTTTCACACCGCCGTCCTGCTGAAAACCGGCAAGGTGCTGGTGGTTGCAGGTTTCGGGACCAGCTCCTGCGAACTGTACACTCCCGCCACCGGCGCCTGGATCAACGCTGCCAGCACCACGACCGTTCGCTACCTCAATACCACCACCCTGCTCTCCGACGGCAAAGTGCTGGCCGCTGGCGGCGCAAACGGCAGGTATCCGGTGAATTCCGCGGAGATCTACAACCCGGCTGCCAATACCTGGACCCTCACCGGGGCTATGGCGAGCGGACGCTACGCTCACTCTGCTGTGCTTCTCACCGACGGCACCGTCGTGGTGGCGGGAGGATACGGCCAGTCCATCAGCTGTGGAAAGGACTGCACGGGTTATGTTCCTTTTTCGAAAGCGGAGGTATTCAACGAGACCGCGGGCAAGTTCACTGCGACCGCCAACCTGAATCAAGCGTTGGCTTACCATTCCACGACTCTGCTCACCACCGGACGCGCGCTCGAGAGCGGTGGCATCGGGACCACCGCCACCTGTTGCGTGGTGGAGAGCACTGCGTCGTTTTATACCCCGCTGACCCTGACCTTTTCCGCTTCCAGCCTGAACTTCGGCCTGCTGCAGGTGGGACTCACCAGCCCTTCGCAAACGGTAACCGTGACCAACGCCAGCAGTCACTCAGTGAATTTCAAGTCCATCGCAGCCAGCGGCGACTATTTCCAGAGCCACACCTGTCCGCCAACCATGACGGCCGGACAGAACTGCACCATTACCATCACCTTCACTCCCAACGCTCCTGGAACCCGCCCGGGAGCCGTGACCCTGAAAGACAACAGTCCGGGCAGTCCTATACAAACCATCGCTCTTACCGGAACCGGAGAAACCCTGGCGCTCGGCTTCACTCCTGCGGCGCTTAGTTACGGCAACGTACTGGTCGGCAACAGCACCCTTCTGAGTGCGACGTTAACCAACGACGGCTCAGCGTCAGTCAACCTCACCGGATTCGCCATCTCACCACCCAACGGAACCTATACTCTGTTCAACAACAACTGCCCAGCCACTCTCGGCGTGCAGCAGACCTGCACCCTCCAGATCACGTTCACCCCGCCCGATGTCTTCACCTACAACGCGACCATTTCGGTCACGAACAGCGCAGGCAGCGCAGCAACTCTGGCGCTGTCAGGCACGGGGGTAGACAATTAGGTAAGTGGGTGCCCCGTCCTTGTCTCTGCGTCCTTTGCAGAGACAGGGCGGGGAATTTGACTTCGCCTGGCCCATCCTTGATCTCGCCGGCACCATCCCACCGAGGCTGCCCCCGGTCTTCGCGCTTTCGGCCACGCGCGTAATTTGTTAGTTAGTTTCTAAATCCGCGTGCATCCGCGCCAATCCGCGGCGATGAATTTTTTGTCACTCCCCAAACACCCATCCGTCGCTCACCTGAAAATTCACCAGCGAGCACACCGCGATGGCAACCGCGTTCGCCAGCAGATAGTTCATGTGTGCCACGCCCACCATCACGCGCATCATCCCGACATTCCCAAAAATCGAAACCACTCCCGTCGTGAGATTGAATCGCAAAAAACGCCTGAAGCTCGGCCCGCAAACGGAATGCTTCTGAGTGGCGTGAGGATTTTGGGTGGCGCAGCGCTTCAGCGCTGCGAATAGCGCGCATAAATGATCTTGGGCTTTCGCGCCGGAGAAATTCGGCACGCGATCAGCCCAGGTAAACCGCTCGTGCCAAACGAAGTTATGCACCACCGCAGCCTCCACCGCAAGCCCAGTCGCGGCGAGATAATTCAAATGCAGCGCACTTTTCAGCAAAAACAGCGCTGCAAACTGCACCAGAATGCCAATCGCGCCCACCAGATTGAACTTGCACCAGCGCACCAGCGTCAACCAGCGGGTTGAATTTTTTTCGATTTCCGTCGAACTTTGCCCGGCTTCGTCGCGCCCATCTCCGCGTAGTCTGTTGGCAGCAAAGGGTTTGTGCGAGATTTGATTTGTCATGTCCCCGGCGAATCCCTGCATATCATTGCCAGCTTTGGAGTTATCGGCAATCCTCACGCCGCTCGCCGTCATTTCGCGATCCTTTCTTCGCGATAAAGCCGAAACGTGTTCTCAATCGTAAAAAACACCAGCATCAAACTCATTCCCGCCAGACCAATCGCTCCGCCCACGTCGAACAAGCGATACTCGCTTCCAGCGACGTGAATCGCCGGTTTCCACAGCAGCGCTAAGTTGCCCACCGCCAGCAGGATGCGCAGCTCCGTCGGCCCGAAGTGCCAGAACGACAAACGAAACTCGCCCAGAGCCTGCGTCGCCAGATAGGTCTGAATCGAAAGCATCAGGAAAGCGATCAGCAATCCAATCGCGATCCAGGGATGCATGTATCCCGACAACGCCAAACCGCCCATAAGTGCAAGAGCGCCAAAGCTATCGACCATGTGATCCACATAAAATCCATAGCGCGGACGCAGCCTCTGCCGCACACGTGCCAAAGTTCCGTCAAGTGAGTCGCCGAACCAGTTGAGCGCGAGACATGCGATCACACCCAGCAGCCAAAAGTGACTGCGGGCGGCGAGCGCGTAGCACGCGCCTGCGCCGATCTGGGCGGCTAAGCCCAGTGCCGTCAGGTGGTCAGGGCTGATGCCATCCGGCGTGCGCGCGGCCAGCCACAGCAAAGCCCGCTTCTCTCGCGCGGCTACCCAGCTTTCCTGCACGCGGAGCATGTCAGGGAACGGGCGGAACCGCCGCATCTCCAGCAAGATGCGTGGGTTCACCTGTTCGCAGAATTCGGTCATCGCTTTCGAGTTGGGCGCTGCCATATCGCCTCCTTTGAGATTCGTTTGTGATTTTGATTTGACAAGCTCTTAACCGCGAAGAATGCAGAGAAAAGCCGCCGAGGTCGCGGAGGAAATCCACGGGCATGATTCCTGGATCGGCTTCGAGGCTCCACCGGGTCACCACGCATGTTCAGGAAACACTCTGGCGCGGAAGGCGGCACTCGGCAATGCACAGCGAGTCAGGCAAAGGTCAATTGAAGGTCATGCAGCAATTGGTTGAAAACAGAAGGGCTTATGAATGAAGGTCAGCCGCGGTCCTGGCGCCTTGCTTCGTCGACCGAAGCGCGCAATTGATCGACGGCCCAAGTGATCTGCTCTTTCGCGATGACGGCGGGAGGGGCGAGCAGCAGGTGGTCGCCGGAGATGCCGTCGACGCAGCCTTGCATGGGATAGACCAAGAGGCCGCGTTGACTTGCGGCGGCGGCGACGCGTGCGGCGAAATTCAGTTCTGGAGCAAAGGGGCACTTGGTTTTTTTGTCGGCTACGAATTCGACGGCCCAGAGCAGGCCCAGGCCGCGGACGTCGCCGATGGCGCCGCTGGGCGGATCCTGTTCGTACCACTTCTCGAGCGCTTGTTTGAGATGCGCGGCCGGAGTGCCGGGCTGGTTGGAGTCCGCGGCTTCGACCAGGTTGTTTTTCTGCAGGTGCTGCAGCACGGCGCGGCCCGCGGCCAGCGAGACGGGATGAGCGTTATAGGTGAAGCCGTGGAGGAACGCGCCGGAGCCGGCGGCGATGGCGTCGATGATTTTTTTGCCGGCGATGACGGCGCCTAGCGGCGCGTATCCGCTGGAGAGTCCTTTGGCGGTGACGAGGATGTCGGGCGCCAGATTCGCATTCTCGCCGTTCTCATTTTTTTCGTTCGCATTTTTTTCATTCGCATTTTTCGCGCTTCCGCTTTTTGCGCGCGCATTTTTTCCCAGCCAGTGTTCGACGGCGAAGTTGCGGCCGGTGCGGCCCATGCCGGTCATGACTTCGTCGGCGATCAGGAGCACGCCGTGGCGGCGGCAGATTTCGGCGACGGTCTGCAGATATCCCGGCGGCGGGACGACCGCGCCGAGCGTCGCGCCGCTCAGCGGTTCGAAGATGAAGGCGGCGGCTTCACCGTTTGTGGCTGCGATGGCGCGGTCGAGTTCGGCGGCATATTCCTGGCCGCAGTTGCGGCATCCGTCGGTGCAGTCGAAGGCGCAGCGGTAGCAGTAGGGCATGCCGACGTGGGCGAATTCGCGGACCATACCTCGTAACATGGGCAGATAGATTTCGCGGCGACGGCGGTTGCCGGAAACCGACAATGCGCCGAGGGTTGAGCCGTGATAGCTCTGTTTGCGGCTCAGGATTTGATAGCGTCGCGGCTGTCCGATTTCGACTTGATACTGGCGGGCGAGTTTGAGCGCGGTCTCGATCGATTCGGAGCCGCCGCTGGTGAAGTAGACGGCGCCGCCGCGGAAATTTTCGCCGGCGAAGGCTAGGAGGTCTTGCGCGTACTCTTCCGCGACTGGGGTAGTGAACTGGCTGGTGTGGACGAATTCCAGCGTGGCCGCCTGCGCGGCCATGGCTGCGGAGATTTCTGAGACTCCGTGGCCGATGAAGTTGACGGCGGCGGAACCGGAGAAATCTAAATATTTTTTGCCGGCGGCGTCCCAGAAGTAGACGCCTTCTCCGCGGACAGCCGCGGGGAAATCTTTGCGGAAAGAGCGGCGCAGGACGGCGGAGCGGGGTGCGGTGGTGGAGTCGGGCACGTTGGAATTATCGCATTAACATCCGCGCAAGCTTTCGAGCAACGGGGGCTGAAGCCCCACGCACGCTCAACTCTTAACGCGGCCCTGGAAGGGCCGCTCTTCCACGGTGGCCTACGCATCGGTGGTGGTGCCGCAAGCAGGATCGGTCGGACTCGATAGTCGGGAATGCCCACCTTTGCAAAAAAACGCAAAGGATGGGCCACTCCAACCCGCCCTTGAAAATGCTCTCCGTGTGGAATATACTGTGGAATAGATTCCACATATGCAAATCGTTCAAATCGTGTTGGATAAAAAGCTGTTACACGCCGCCGACCAGGCCGCGAAGCGCACTCAGCAAAACCGGTCCGCCCTGGTGCGCGACGCCCTGCGGGAACATCTCCACCGATTGGGGCTGCGAGCCAGTGAAGAGCGCGACCGCCAGGGCTACTCGCGACATTCGCAAGCCGTCGAGGAAGCGCGGGGTTGGGAAGCGGAGGCCACGTGGCCGCGAGAGTAGACCGAGGAAGAATAGCCCGGGGCGAGGTTCGGCTCTACCAGTTTGCCGCCCCCGACAAGACGCGGCCGGCCCTCGTGCTCACCCGCAACAGCGCGATCGCGTATTTATCCACGGTGACGGTTGCGCCTCTTACTTCCACGATTCGCGGCGTGCCATCGGAAGTGGTTCTGAATGAGGAGGACGGCATGAAGTCCCTGTGCGCGGTGAACCTGCACAATGCAGTTACGGTATCGCAACAGCACATGGGGAAACGTGTGGCCCAGCTTAGTTCCGCACGGATGAATGAGGTGTGTGCTGCTCTGCGGTTTTCTTTGGGGTGTGATGGAAACTAGCTAGCGGGAACATTCCGTTCGGGGCCGAATTTCAAGAACTGCTCCCACTCAAGCCAAGAGCGGGCTTGGGTGGGCCACCCGGTTATCTCATCCGTCAGGATTCGGGAGGTATCTAATTGAGCGGAAGATATCGGTGTGCACGGCAGCCAGTCGCGCGCGCGACAACTCGTGCGATCAGCTATTGATATCGATGAGAACGGAGACCTCGAACATGACGCCGAATGAACCCAGCCGCACGGCCCTGATGATCGCCCGACAACGAGCTGCTCATCAGGTGCTCGATCATGGTGCAATCCTCTATGACCCATTTGCCATGAAGATTCTGCGGGAAGACGAAAGGGACGTGCTTCAATTTGCGAACAAGCACCCCTTGGCCAGCATCGGGCGTCTGTTCACGACCGCGCGCAGCCGGATTGCGGAAGATGCCATGGCAAGAGCTGTCGAAAGAGGGGTTCGGCAGATCGTCATCCTTGGCGCCGGACTCGACACTTTCGCTCTCCGAAATCCGCATGGCGCACGACAGGTCCGTATCTATGAGGCGGACCACCCCGCGACGCAGGCATGGAAACTCGAGCGCTTGGCCGAAGCTCAAATCGCACTTCCGCCATGGCTTGTTCTCGTGCCGGTCGATTTCGAGCGGGACGATTTGGGAGAGAAGCTCGTCGGCGCAGGCTTTCAGCAGAACTTGCCCGCGTTTTTCACCTGGCTCGGGGTTGTGCCATATCTGACACAGGACGCGATCGGCCGCACTCTGGATTACCTGTCGTCAATCCGGAACTCGGAGGTGGTGTTCGACTACATGGAACCCCCCGAGGCATTCTCCGAAGAGCTAAGGCAATTAGAAAAGGCGCGGGCCGAACAGCTTGAGAAGATTGGTGAACGTTCGGACAGCCGTTTCGAGCCGGCTGGCATGGCAGCGATTCTTCGCTCGCACGGATTTTGTGCCATCGAAGACATCAATTTCCAGGAGATCGCGTCCAGGTTCGGCCGCGCCGTTCAAGGACTCGCGCCCGGACACGCTGGCCTTCATGTTGTCCACGCTAAGCGCTAGAGGGACAAGAACATCGTGTCGGGAGCATCGTACCCGCCTTGCAAAGAACGCAAGGACGGGGCACCCTCAGCGTAGAGGGCTCAAACTAGAATCCATCGTCCAAGGACGGGCCACCGCCGGAGATGCCCACTTCTCGCACAGAGGGCGCGCGAGAAATGGGGCACCGAGCCACGCAGACTCGGGTGTCCTGCGGTTTTTATCAAATCATTCGAAAACGGCGTTGCCGGTGGCGACGGCCAGGCTGCTGGGGTTGTCTACTTCCAGGAGCTGGATGCCTTTCGCGACTGATGTGCCGGTGGCCGTGTTTATCACGAAGTCAAGGTCCATGGTTGTGGTGTTCGAGAGCGTCAAGCTGATGGAACCGCTTCCGTCGGAATTGACGGAATAGGTGCCGGTGCCTGTCACCGTGGTGGCAGTGCCTTCGGGCACCTGATAGATAACGGAGCTCGTTACTTTGCTCTTACCGTCGAATACGAATGTCCCGATTGCGTCCTGCTGAGTTCCGGTTGCCCACCAGTTCAACAAGACGCTGTAGGTTCCCTTCAGCCGGGCGGCGGTCGCGGCGGTGGTGAGATTAATGGAGGTCGCCGAAATTGCCCATGCGCGAGCATCTCCGGCGCCAGTGTCAATAAGAATTGCTTGCAGGCTGCGGGCGACCGAAGCGGAAACCGAATTTAATACGAAGGCGACCTGCCAGGTTCCGGATCCGTTGAGGCCGGTAAAGGTGGCCGTCACGGAACCGTGCCCGTTCGCGCTCACCGTATAGGTTCCGCTGGAAATGGTTTGCACGTTGAGAATGCCATCGTCGATGTTGGTGACGTAGCCGGTTACGGCGCTGACGCCGTCAAAATTGAATATGCCCACCGCGGCCGCCTGGCTGGTGGATGCTCCGCCGTAGGCGTTCGCCAGCAGGCTGTAGGATCCCTTAACGTTGGCCGCGGTATAGGTGGTTGCCGCCGACATGCCCGCGAACGTGAACAGCATTAGCAGTACAACAACTACCGATGACTTTCGAATTGGCACACTATCTCTCCTGAAGTTGGATTTGGTGTAGAACCGGTGCCCCTCACGGTACTTGGAGCAGCTCTGGAGCTAACCTGGTGCGAAGAACGTGAGGCGGGTAGAAGCGAAGGGCAGGGGACTACAGACCTTCCCGGACAGCGACCGCCGGAGCAGGGGTGGTATATCACCGGCGGCAGCACCACAACATGGCACATCGGTGGGGAGAATTAATAGCGAAACTTCAGGGCGGGTTGGGACCAGAGGCAGTGACTAGTGATTAGTGATTAGTGGTTGGAAAATCTGACGGTCGGGCCTGCCGGAACATCTAAGTAACAGGACATGCTTTTTTGCCTTCTGGAGGAAGGAGGGGGGCGAGGAGCGGTTCTTGAAAGGAGCTTCCATGTACAGAAATGGTTTTGTGGGTTGTGCAGTATTGGTTATGGCGATTTGGGTTAGTGGGGCGCGCAGCGCGTCGGCGCAACAGGCTGCGGCGGGAGACGAGATTGCGGCACGCCTGGTGGTGACGGTGGAGCCGCATCACGGCTCGGAGGCGCCGGTAATCAACCGCGAGGATGTCATGGTGTATGAGGGCAAGGAGCGCGACAAGGTGATCGAATGGATCCCTGCCCAGGGAGAGGAGGCAGCTCTGGAGTTGTTCGTTCTGCTCGACGACGGGTCGAACACGACGCTGGGGACGCAGTTGGAGGATATTCGAAAGTTCATCCTGGCCCAGCCGGCCACGGCGAAGATTGGCGTTGCCTACATGCAGAATGGGGTCGCCAGGGTCGAACAGAATCTGACGACGGATCATGCCCAGGCAGCGAAGGCACTGCGGCTTCCCATGGGAATCAGCGGAGCCAATGGCAGCCCGTATTTTTCATTGAGCGATCTGATTAAACGCTGGCCGGAAACTACGGCACGGCGCGAGATTTTCATGGCCTCCGATGGCATCGACCGATATTACGGGACCGGAGACCTGCTGGATCCGTATCTCGATGAGGCCATCGGCGATGCGCAACGGGCGGGCATCGTGGTTTCAGCGATCTACACGCCGGGGGTGGGGCATTTCGGCCACAGCTACTGGCGGACGTATTGGGGACAGCTTTACCTGGCGCAGCTGGCGGATCGAACCGGAGGCGAAGCGTATTACATCGGTTTCAACGGGCCGCCAGTCACGTTTGCTCCCTATCTTGACGATTTGACGCAACGGCTGAACCGCCAGTATTTCCTGACATTTCTGGCGAAGCCACCGAAGAAGGCAGGATTGCAGGAGGTAAAACTGAGGACGGAAGTGCATAATGCCGATCTGGTTTCGGCAGATCGGGTTTATGTGCCAGCGGCACGATGACCGGGCTGAGGGCTGATGATTGGGATGTATAAGCCGCGCTGAAGGGCCGCGGTTGTGCGGTGGCGCGGACATCGGGGGCGATCTGCCCAGACATCCCAGCTTCCGAAGAAACCCCACTTCTCGCGCAAAAGACGCGCGAGAAATGCGGCACCCGCCGGAGACGCGGCACCCGGATGCTGGGGACGGTCTGGCGCAGGGGGAGGATTGCGTGCGATACTGCGCGGCATGATGAATAAAGGGAAAACCGTGGTGCTTGCTGCAATCGTGATTTTGTCTTTGACCGCCTTTCGCGTGGGTGCGCCGGCGGCGGGTGCGGGGCCGGAATACACCGGCGACGCTCAGCTCAAGATGCCGGAGCACTATCGCGAGTGGGTATACCTGACCACGGGCTTTGACATGAGTTACAACCCCGGGTTGCAGATGGGAGATCATCACATGTTCGATAACGTCTTTGTGAATCCGGAGGCGTACAAGGCGTTTGTGGAGACGGGTATGTGGCCGGACAAAACCATGTTGGTGCTGGAAGCGCGCGGGGCCGAGGGGAAAGGGTCGATCAACCAGAAGGGCAATTATCAGAGCACCGAGGTGATGGGCTTGGAAGTCCACGTGAAAGATGAGGCGCGGTTTCCGGGGAAGTGGGCGTTCTTTGGCTTTGATGAGGGCAAGACCGCGAAGATGATTCCGACCAACATGGTGTGCTACAGCTGCCACGCGGAACATGCGGCGGTGGACACGACTTTTGTGCAGTTCTATCCGACGCTGCTGCCGATTGCGAAGAGCAAGGGGACGCTGTCTGCGGCTTATGTGAAGGAGAGCGGGGCGAAAAAGTGAGGTTGGCTGCCGAAGGCACTGTGCCATGCCTGACAAAGTCAAGGGCAGCGGGCAAGAGTGCCTGCTCCACACGAGCAAAACCTGAGTCAAGGGCAGCGGGCAGGAGTGCCTGCTCCAGACTCGTCCGACTTGCGGCTTGAGATTCCGATAAGATTGGTCGGGTCTCAATGACGAAACTTCTGCGCTTTCTGCGGCCGTCGCATCAGCACACGGCGTTTTCGGCGACCCTGCTGATGATGACGGCGGTGATGCTGTCGCGCGTGATCGGGTATGCTCGCGAGGCTTACATCGCTTACGCGTTCGGCGCGGGTCCGCAGACGGATGCGTACGTGGCGGCGTTCACGCTGCCCGATTTCCTCAACTACATTCTGGCCGGGGGCGCGGCCTCGATCACATTCATTTCGATCTACACCCGCTTTCTGGCGGAGAAGCGCGATGCCGACGCGCAGAAGACCTTTTCGATCGTGATCACGGTGATGACCGCGGTGATGATCGCGGGAACAATCCTGACCGAGATTTTCGCTCCGCAGTTTGTGCGCTGGTTCGTGAAGGATTTCAAGCCCGACCAGATCGAGTTGTGCGTGCACCTCACGCGGATTCTGCTGCCAGCGCAGATTTTCTTTTATGTGGGCGGAGTGGTTTCGGCGGTGCTGCTTTCGCACCGGCTGTTCCTGCTGCCGGCGTTTGGGCCGCTGATTTACAACCTGTTCATCATTGTGGGCGGGGTGGTGGGCGGGCGGCATTACGGGATTGCGTCGCTGGCGTACGGTGCGCTGATCGGGAGCGTCGCGGGACCGTTTTTGGCGAGCGTGATTGGGGCGGTGAGGATCGGGACGGGGTACAAGCCGTCGTTTGAGGTGAGCAATCCGGCGTTTCGGGAGTGGGTGCGGTTGTCGATTCCGCTGATGCTGGGCGTGTCGCTGGTGACGGCGGATGACTGGATCCTGCGGCATTATGCCTCGGGGGTGGTGGGCGCGATCTCGCTGCTGAATTACGCAAAGCGGCTGTTTTCGGTGCCGATTGCGGTGCTGGGGCAGGCAACGGGGCAAGCGTCGCTGCCATTTTTTGCGCGGCTGTACAACGAGAAACGGCTGCGCGAGTTTTCTGCGACGGTGAGCGATTCGGTGTACAGGATTTCGGCGGCGTCGTTTCTGGCTACGGGATGGATGATGGCGGCGGCTTTGCCATTGATTGATCTGGTCTACCGGCGGGGACGATTTCTTTTTTCAGACGCGGAGACTACGGCGGTTTATTTCTTCTGGTTTTCGCTTTCGCTGGTGCTGTGGTCGGCGCAGGGACTTTATGCGCGGGCGTTTTATGCGGCGGGGGATACGCTGACGCCGATGACGGCGGTGAGCGTGATTACGGCGGTGTCACTGCCGATTTATTCCTTCCTGTTTCGCACGTTCGGGGTGATCGGGCTGGCGTGGGCGTCGGATATTGGGATTGGGATGAATCTGGTGGCGCTAGCCTGGCTGCTGCATTTCCGGAAGCTGATTCCGCTGGGGGAGATGCGCTGGGGGGAACTGGGCAAGGCGGCGCTGACTGCGGTGATCGCGGGAGGGGTGAGTTTTGAAGTGGCGAAGATTGTGCCGCTGTCGGCTGAGAATGGGAGCCGCATGGCGGATCTGTTGCGGCTGGGGCTGATTACGGTAACGTGGGCGGCGGCGGTGGCGGCGGGCTTGTGGGTGTTGCGGTCGGAATTGCCGGGGGATTTGCGGCGGCGGAAGGTGACGGCTTATCCGGGCGTGGCGGAGGGGCAGAGCAAGGAAATATTGGGCGCGGGTAGAGAGCCGTAGGGGCTGTTTTTAAGTCAGTGGTCAGTGGTCAGTGGTCAGTGGTCAGTGGCTGCGTCCAGACTTCTTTGCTCGTCTTTCTTCTTTAATTCTTGCTGGTTTTTTCTTCTTCCTCACTCTACATCTACAGCTACTTCTTCCTTCTTGTTCTTCCCTTTTCGTGATTAGCATCCGGTGGGGATTGGCGGGCACAATTCCAAAACTGAACTCGCCCAGAATCGAACTCGCCTCGAAAACTTTATGTACCTCAGTTATGACATTCGACCGCAGGTGCGCTCAATGATGGACGAAGCCGCCGTCACTGCAACGGTTAACGCTATCGCGCGGAAGACGGTCTCGAGAGAGAACCGAGCAGGCCAGCAGTGGCGGCGCAAATCGCAAACTTATGAAAAGGACGATTGAATGAAAACGCGTTTAGTTTTCGCCACGCTATTCGTAACTTCTCTGGCCGCCTTCGGCACCCGCACGCAACCGAAACCATCCAGCCAATTCCGGGTGACACATTCCCGGCAATCCAGCAAGGCAAACCACAGGACTGCGCTCCAGGAAAGAGGCGGGGCAGCGGCACGGCCGGCGGCTGCGGGAAAAACCACGAGCACAAACCCGGCGAGCAAGGGGCGATTCAAGAGTCGGCCGCTTGCTTCGAGCAGCACCAGCACCGTCAGTTTCGTTGCCGGCACCCGGACGGCGTGGGGCGGCAGCGACGATCAGGTGAACGAAACGGTGATGGGAGATTTCAACGGCGACGGCAAGATGGATGTTGCCAGAATTGTGACCAACGTAGTGTCAGCCACGACGGCCTATCAGATTGCTGTGCTCCTGAGCAACGGGGACGGCACCTTCAAGACTGGGGTGGTGACGAATACGAACGCTAACACGGACGACCCAATCATCGCGGGTGACCTGAAAGGCAGAGGAACGGACGACGTGGTTCAGGTTCATCCCACCGGCGGTTTCTGCGGTGCCGCCCAGCCAGCGACCGGTCATCCAAGTGTACTGCCTTGCGGACCTTCCATCGATGTCATGATCAGCAACGGGGACGGCACATTCGCCACGCCGGTCAACTATGTGGTTTCGGGTAACAACCTCATGGGCGGGCTGCTCACGGACGTCAACGGCGACGGCAAGCTCGACCTGCTGACTTTCGACAGTTCGATTCCGGCGAACGTAATTGAGTTGCTGGGCAACGGCGACGGTACGTTTCAGGCGGCGGTGACTCTAGGGACGCTGACTACGAACGCCCCTAACAATATGATTTTCGCCGACTTTAACGGCGATGGAAAGATCGACTTCGCAGGGCAAACGGAAACGGGGGTACAGGTGACCCTGGCGACGGGGCCCGGTCTGTTTGCCAACGCCCCGGTCAGCCTGTCGACACCAGACGGCCAACATGGCGCGTGCAACTCCACGACGGGAGACCTGACGGGCGACGGCAAGCCGGAGATCGTCAGCTTCAACTGCAACGCCAATACGGTTACGGTTTACGTAAACAATGGCGATGGGACGTTCGGGACTGGCGTCTACTACAACAACAACAGCGATCAGAATCAGGGTATCTACGACGGAACGATCGCGGACGTGAATGGGGATGGCAAGAATGACGTTGTGGCGGTCGACGAATATGGCGGCGACGTCAGCGTGTTTCTGGGGCATGGAGATGGCAGCCTTACGGTGCAGCCAGCGAGCTACGAGGTGGGGGGATTTGCCTGGAACACACCGCTGATCGCCGACTTCAACGGCGACGGCCTGGCCGATATCGTCGAGTCAGACGATCTGTATAACCTGGTCTATTTGCAGGGCTATGGCGACGGCACCTTCCGGGCTGCTTTTACCAACCCTCTGCCCAACAGCTTCGACCAAAACGCTTACACCTATTCGGTTGCCACCGGGGATTTCAATGGAGACGGCATCCTGGACGTGGTGGTGGGGGAGGTTAACAACAACGGTTCTCCAGGAGTCGCGGTCTACCTGGGAAGAGGAGACGGCACGTTTTATGCGGGAGACAGCTACGGGACCTCCACCAGGATGAGCTTCGTGGCGGTGGCCGATTTCAACGGGGATGGCAAACTGGACATCGCCGCCATCGACGAAGTCAACGACGTCGTCCAGATTTTTATGGGCAACGGGGATGGCACATTCAGTATGGGATTGGCTTATCCCACCAGTCCGTTAAGCGGCGCCGGTGCCGAGAATCTGGTGGTGGGCGACTTTAATAAGGACGGCAAGATGGACATTGCAGTCGCCAATTTCAATACCGGCGATGTGGGAGTGTTGCTGGGCCAGGGCGACGGGAGTTTCGCAAGCGCGGTCAGCTATCCGGTCAAGGGGTACGCGCTGAGTGAGATCGCAGCCGCCGACTTGAATGGCGATGGCTATCTGGATCTTGCGGTCACCGCGGTGTCGAAGGAAGGTGGCACGGCGGTCGTGACTCTATTATCGAACAAGGATGCTCCCGGCACGTTCGGGGCAGGGAACTTTGTCACGGTAAATGGCAGAGCTCAATATATTGCTTTGGGGGATCTGAACAAAGATGGAAAGATCGATATGGCGGTCACCGAAAATAAGGGAGCCACGTTTAATGGCCAGCTCGAGATTTTCCTGAACGATGGAACCGGAACGTTCCCGACGGCGCCGACCGCGTACCCCGCCTCTACTTTTGGCGGAGCAGCGGGAGACTCCTACCCGCTCGACATCCAGATGTTCGATATGAACGGGGATGGAAATCTGGACCTGGTATATCTCAACGACGATTATGGCACCGTTGCCATTGCGCTGGGCAATGGGGATGGCACCATTGCCGCTCCGGTGGAGTTCCCCACGACCGAGTACGTTCAGGGCCTGGCCCTGGCCGACGTAGACGGCGACGGGACCATGGACATATTAACCGGAGAAGACGAGGCCGGAGGGTTCAGCGTATTTATGAACGGCGCCGGCAGCGGGGCCGCGCAGAACTACACGCTGGGGACGTCAACGCCGAGCGTCACCGTGGCCGCCGGTTCGCCGGCAAGCTACGTGCTCGATCTGGCGGGCCTGAACGGTTACACCGGAACCATCACGTTCGCCTGCGGCGAACTGCCGACGGCGGCGACGTGCTCGTTCAACCCATCGTCGGTCATCGCGCTGGGCAACACGCCTCTCACCACCACTCTGACCATTGATACCACCGTACGGTCGGGGAGCCTGCTGCGGCCGGCGAGGCCGGGGGCCAAACCGGGTTCGCCGATCTTGCTGGTCAGCCTGGGCGGCATGGGCCTGTTGGGCCTGCTGCTGGCAGGGAGTGGGGCGAAAGGACGAAGGCGCCGGGCAGCCATCGTCCTCGGAGCCGTGCTTCTGTTGACGGTGGGGGCAATGATGGCTTGCGACAACGAGAACGCGACCAAAACCATCACGATACCCCCTCCACCGCCGGCCACGGGCACGCCTGCGGGCAGCTATCTGGTGACGGTGACCTCGACCGGAACCGGCACGGGAGCGCCCACGCACAGCGTGAACGTTATTCTGATCGTGCAGTAAGGCTGGAAGAAAGCGGGACAAAGAATGGCGTCCGGGATTAAATTCCGGCCGCCTTTTTTTTATTCAGGGTACTTGATGGCCGAGGATGCGTGACTGAAGAACCGCAGCACGTCGTAACTTCGAGTGTGGTATGTCATTCCGGCGGCTATGGACACTGTCGATCGGGCAGCGGAGTGGCGGCGGCTGGCAGAACATTACCGTCAGTTGACTGACGGTGAACTCATCGATCTCGCCCGCAAGCAGGCGGAATTGACCGCTGTGGCGCAACAGTGCCTGAGCGACGAGGTCTCGGTTCGCAGATTGAAGGTCGAACCAGTCGAGGCGAAGGAAGCGCCTCCGGCGTTGGTTCCCGAGCCCCCGAACTCACCTTACGCGGAGGAGAGGTCGCTGGTGACCCTGTGTACGGTGTGGAGCGTGCGCGACGCCCTGCAGATAACGACTCTGCTGGGCGGCGCGGGGATTCCGTTCTACATGGGGGAGGAGAGGGTCACTGCCGTCGACCGAGTGACTTCGAATTTTGCCGAGGGTGTAGGCCTGTGCATCATGAACGTGGGTTTGCCGTGGGCTCGCAACCTGTTGCAGGACTACTTTCCGAAAGATGTGCCGGCTTCCGAAAAGGTTGATGAGGTCCCTGACGTCTTCATTCGCTGCCCCAAGTGTAAGTCTGAGGAGGTTGTCTTCGAGCACATGCAAGACGAAGATCCGGCCACACATCAGAAAATAGTCCAGAAGTACGAATGGAAGTGCGATTCCTGCGGCTACGAGTGGGAGGACGACGGGGTTTCAAGAGAATAGGGGATCGCGTTCGAGGACAGGGAATTGCCGGAACCGGCAAACTCCGACCACAAAGCAGAGAAGCCTGAGGCCGCGGACACGCCTCGCTTCGCTCGGCGGGGCGGACGAATGCGTCCGCCCCCACACAAGAAGTTAGGCTCGGGCGCCGATGGCTGCGGGCTCGGGCGTGGAAACGCTCTTGTCTTCGCCGTTGGTCTTCTGTTGCGCGGGCTGCGCATTCTGGCCGCCCTTGCGGATGTCGATGCCGCCCTTGAAGAAGGCGCCGTCTTCGATGGAGATGCGGGCTGCGACCACGTCGCCGGTGAGCGAGCCGTCACTGCGGATATCCACGCGGTCGCTGGCGGTGAGGTTGCCACGCACCTTGCCCAGGACTACGATTTCGCGGGCATTGATGTTGGCTGCGACCACGCCATTGCGGCCGATGGTGACGCGATTGCCCGCCAGATTGATAGAGCCTTCGACCCGTCCGTCAATGTACAGGGACTCGGAGCCGGTGACTTCGCCTTTGATGACCAGCGATTTGCCGATGGTGGCCTGGTCGGCGGTGGTGGTTGCGGTCATAGGGCGCGGGGCAGCGGCGGGATCACTGGTTGCCATTGCAGGGGTGCTGGGGGTTGACATGGTAGGACGCTCTGGCTCGGCTGGCCGGCCGGGGGTCTGGGGCTGATTCGTCGGCTTCCACATGGGGTAATAATTCCTTTCCTTTTGGGGACTAGGGGTCACTCGCCGCACTTCGGTGACCAAACCCGATTGTACTCCCAGTCTCAAAATGAGCGCTGTGGAAAAGTCCTTTATTTTCAACGGGAGTTCCTAACCAGATACGTACTTTTGCGCGTCTGGGATTGGCACTTTCGAGGTCTTGCGGGAGCGGCTTGGGTTGTGAGCGTGTAAAGATTGCCGGAAAAAAATTCTGCATGGCGGAACTTTCCGGCGCAGTTGGGAGTTATCCTGTAGGACGAAGATTAATCGAAAGTCGATTTCGACCGTCCAATATTTCGTGCGCCCCTTGAAATGAACCGGGTGATGCAATGACCGCGTGATGGAATCGCCAACGATGGAGTAAGCCTATGCTCGAAGAAGTTGCCGCCTCCCCTGCCCTCGTGATCGCCCGGCCACAGCCGGGCGAATATGCGCCTTATTACGACCGCTACATTTCTCTGATCGCAGAGAACGACATTCTCAGCACCCTCGACCAGCAGCGGCGGGAAACGATGCTGCTGCTTTGCGGACTCAGCGAGGCGGATGGCGACTTCCGCTACGCGCCCGAGAAATGGAGCGCGAAAGAAGTGCTGGGACACGTCTGCGATACGGAACGCGTGTTTTCTTACCGGGCGCTGCGCGTCGCGCGGGGCGACGCTACGCCGATGGAAGGCTTCGAGCAGGACGACTATGTGCGGAACGGTCCGTTTGTGGGGCATCCGATCGCGGAGGTGATTGAGGATTACATTGCGGTGCGGCGGGCGACGCTTTCGCTGTTCCGCAATCTTGACGAGGCCGCCTGGTCGCGGCGTGGAATTGCGAACAAGAGTGAGGTCACGGTGCGGGCGCTGGCTTATACCATGGCCGGGCATGAGCTGCATCATCGGAGGATTCTGGCGGAGAAGTATTTTGGGGGACGGTGAAGGCGGGATTGTTGATTTTGATTGAAAACCGGCGTGAGGAGCCTACGGCGGTTTGCTATGGGCGAGAGGTTGCATGGGTCCTTCGCTTCGCTGGATGACAGGGCTTGGGTAGTGGAACGCTTGATATGACGCAACGGGCTCTCATCGAACTGCTGCGCGGAAAGGGCGCTCACGCCGATCCCGTGGCTTGCCTAGAAGATCTTTCTGCGGAACTGGCGGCGCGGCAGGTCGGGGTATTTCCCCATTCTGTGGGACAGCTTGTGTTTCACATGAATTATTGGATGGACTACGAACTACAGCGCATTCGCGGCGAACGGCCAAAGTATCCGGAACATTCGGCGGAGAGCTTTCCGGCGGCGCCGTCGCTTTTGGATGGGCAGGAGTGGGATCGGCTGCGGAAGAGATTTTCTGGCTTGCTGGATGATTTTACGGCGCTGGCGAAATCGTCGCGGCAGGAACTTGATCGGCAGATTGAAACTGCGCACGAAGGCGATACGAAAATCGCGGGAACGCTCGAAGCGGTGCTGTGGCAGATGGTGGCGCACAATAGTTATCACGTGGGGCAGATCGCGATGGTACGGCGCACGCTGGGGGCGTGGCCGCCGCGGGCGGGCGGGGATTCGTGGTGAGCGGCTTCCGCAACGGCCGTTACCGTTCTGCGTCGTCACCGACTTGTCATCCTGAGGCCCGCGTCTTTTGCGGGCCATAGACCCATGCAACTTGTAAGCGTTGAGATGCGGCCGGCGGGTTGCATAAGTCCTTCGCCTCGCTCAGGATGACAACGCCGCGATTCACCACGGAAAATCAGTCGAGCTTCGCTCGACGGGACAGCCGAGGGCGGCTGTCCCCACATGAGCCGTGCGGTATCCTGATGGCTGACGGCTTCCCATGCTTTCCGATTCCACCATTCTGAAACACATCGCGCGGCAGCCTAAGCGCTCGGCGGGATTCAAGCAGCTGGTGCGCGAGCTGGGGGTGCGTGGCGATGAGCGCGGCGAGTTGAACGACCTCCTGCAGAAACTGGCCAGTGGCGGACAACTGATACTGGTGGATTCTGACCGCTACGCTCTGCCTGCGGCTGCGGCCGACAAGAATCTGGTGGCGGGGCGGCTCACCATGCATCGCGACGGGTTTGGGTTCGTCATCCCGGACGCGAGCGCGCTCAGTCCGCAGATGAAAGCGCGGATCACCGGCGATGTTTTCATTCCACCGCACCTGATCGGCAATTCCATGCATGGGGATCGGGTGCTAGTCGATATCAGCAACGTGCGTCCGGATGGGCGGGCCGAGGGGCGGATTGTGCGGTCGGTGGCACGGGCGCACTCCACGGTGGTGGGGATTTTTCATTACGGCAGCCGTGGCAATTATGTGAAGCCGATCGACAGCAAGATTACGCAGGAGATTGTGATTCCGGCGGGGATGGAATACCCGTCGCGTGGCGCAATGGACGAGGATGGTGACGCCGCACGCGAGATCCCTCGCCCCGCTGGAAAAAACGCGGGGCTTCGGGATGACGCCCAGAAGAGCGGGGACTACTCGAGGGGTGCAAGGAAGAGATCTGTCGATCGGGTGCTTGGCGCCGAGGCTGCACGGCGCACTGACTGGAATGATCTGGAGGGCGTGGCTGTCGATGCGGAGATTACGGACTGGCCTACGGCTACGCAGAGCCCGCGCGGACGCGTGATTGAGATTCTGGGGCGTGAAGACGATTTCGGCGTGGATGTGGAAATTACCATCCGCAAGTTTCACCTGCCGCATCATTTTCCGGCGGAGACGTTGGAGGAAGCGCAGAATACGCCTGCGGTCATTTCGGAACCGGAGTTGCGGCGGCGGCGTGATTTTCGCGCGCTGCCGATCGTTACCATCGACGGCGAAACGGCGCGCGATTTTGACGACGCCGTGATCGTGCGCATGGTCGCGAACGGCAACTTCGAGTTGCAAGTGCACATCGCTGACGTGGCGCAATATGTGACGCCCGGCTCGGCGCTCGACCAGGAAGCGCGGCTGCGCGGCACCAGCGTTTATTTTCCCGACCGAGCCGTGCCCATGCTGCCACTCGAACTTTCGACGGACATCTGCAGCCTGCGGCCGCAGGTGGACCGACTGGTGATGTCGTGCGTGATGGAGATTGATCATCGCGGCGAAATTGTTGGTTATGAGCTTTCCGAAGGCGTGATCCGCTCGGCCGAACGCATGACTTATACGGCGGTCAACGCGGTGCTGGAAGGCGACGCTGCCATGCGCGAGCGTTACGCTCCGCTGGTTTCGACGTTTGAACTGATGCGCGACCTGGCGTTGATTCTGAATCGGAAGCGCGAGCGGCGGGGATCCATTGACTTTGATCTTCCCGAGCCGGTGATCGAGTTCGACGAAAATGGATTGATGAAGAGCATCACGCGTTCGGAGCGGAATATTGCGAATCGCCTGATTGAAGAGTTCATGCTTTCAGCCAACGAGTGCGTGGCGCAGCATCTGGAGTCGAAGCGGGTTGCGTCGTTGTATCGCATCCACGAAAAACCAGACGCCAAGCGAGTTTACGATTTCGAAGTAATCGCAGCGACGTTTGGATATTCGCTGGGCGTGGGTGCGCTGCCCATTCATCGGGTGCAGATGAAGGCCGACCGGCGTGCTGCGCACGGCACCGGCAAACGTGTGCGGGATATCGAGATCCCGAAAGAAGTGCACATTACGCCGCGCATGTATCAGAAGCTTACGGAGAAAATTGCGGGCAAGCCGGAAGAGCGGATTTTGAGTTATCTGATGCTGCGGTCCCTGAAGCAGGCGCGTTATTCGGAAGAGAATCACGGGCACTTTGCGTTGGCGGCGACGAGCTATACGCATTACACGTCGCCGATTCGGCGGTATCCGGACTTGATTGTGCATCGGATTTTGAAGAGCGTGCTAAGTCAAAACCTCCACATCTCGCAAAAGATGCGAGATATGGGGCACCCGGGTGTCGCCGCACAAGAATCGGGTTCGGAGGCAAAACCGTCGCCGTGGTCGAAGCGACGAGAGCCCGCGCATCTCGAGCCCCTGGGCGGGCCTATTTCGCTCGACGAGTTGCATGACATCGCCGAGGAGTCGAGCCAGTCCGAGCGCCGAGCGGACGACGCCGAGCGCGAACTGATGGAATGGAAGAAAGTGAAGTTCATGCAGGATCGAGTCGGCGACGACTTCGACGGGTTGATCACGAGCGTCACCAAGTTTGGATTCTTTGTCGAACTGACCGATTTGTTCGTAGAAGGGTTGGTGCCGCTGAACACGCTGGTCGACGACCGCTACATGTATCACGAAAGCACGCAGGAGATCATTGGCCAGCGCTCGCGCAAAACTTACAGCCTGGGGCAGAGAATTCGCGTACTGGTTGACCGCATTGATCCGGTGGAGAAGAAGATTCAGTTCGCGTTGTTTGAGGAGGTCAAGCCGCTGCCGCCGTTGGCGGGGTTCGGGAAGGCAGGGAGAAAATCGAAGCGCAAGGGGAGATAGATCGCGGGCGTTGGTCGCGCAGGCTTGAAAACCGAATTGAAGGCTTGGACTGGGCGCTGGGCTCCGCCCGAGCTTGGACAGCCGAGGCGGCTGTCGCCACATGAGTTGGGCCGGGTAGTGTAAAATTCTTGAGTCAACCCTATCCGCTGGTGTGGACACGGCGGATTCCTTCCTAGTCGGGACGTGGCTCAGCCTGGTAGAGCACTCGCTTGGGGTGCGAGGGGTCGGCAGTTCAAATCTGCCCGTCCCGACCATAGACCGCTATCAGCTTTGAGCTATCGGCTAAGACCCTTCCGCATTCCTGCGAGCCGGGAACCAAGAAGAGTACTTTTGACGCGTGGTGGGCATCCCCGACAATCATAGAAAGTTCGTGCTTGCGCCACACTGGTCGCACCGCTTCGTCGATGTTTTTTCTAGAATGCGGTCGAGGGAAGGTCACACTCGGGGGAATGCTTATGTCGCGGCAAGTCATTCTGTATTTTGACGATCAGACGGACGCGTTGCGCTTTGCCCTTGCAGCGGGCTCAGTCATGGCGGGAGACGGGCGGAACGCGACGGACTCGCTGCTGCAGGAAACAGCGCGGGTCACTAGAATTCGGCTGGATGCCGCGAATGCGGGGAAGGCTTCGAAGTCTAGCCCGCCGGAGCGCGCGGCGTAGGAGGCTCGGCAGGGGTCAGTGATCTGTGGTCAGTGATCAGGGTCAGAAAGAGCTGATTCGTGGCTGCCAAGGTTACGCGGTGCCTGCATTAGTGAAGGCTTCGAGCGCGTCGGAGACGGTGGGGAACATCAGGAACAGCGGCTCGACTTTGGTGATTTGAAATACTTTCAGCACGCGCTGGTTGACGCCGGTGAGAGCCATGCGGCGTCCCGCCTTCTGGCACGAGATACAGGAACTCACCAGCGATCCCAGCCCGGAAGAATCCAGATAAGGCACGCCAGTGAAGTCGAGGATCATGGTGGGAGCGTCCTCGCGGCGCACCGCGTTGGTGAAGGGAGAAACGTTCTCCACGGTGAGCGGGCCGTGCAGGCACAGGATGCCGCGGTCTACGCGTTCGATCTGCAACGGGTCGGATGCCATGGCGCACAGATTCTAGGCTAGATGGCAAGGTGGGTTCAAGCGCGCAGTCGTTCAAACCAGGTTTCTCGTGCCGTGCGCCGCCTGTCGTTTGTAATTCTTTTGTATTTTCTTCTTTGTAATTCTTTTGTGTTTTCCGCTTGCGAATCACTTCCGCGGGCGCATGGGCGATTACCATTGCGATAACGGCATGTGGGGAGAAACGGATGATGATACGACGTGCAGACTCTTACTGGCACTGACGTTCGCGACGGCGACCCTCGCAATAGCGACGCGCGCAATGATGTTCGCAATCATGAGATTCATTCCCGCAGTCCGCAGGCGCATCCCAAAGGCAGCCGGGCGCGCGTTCTGCTGAGTTCGGTGTTCGGGCCTTACGCGCAGGACGACGAATTCGGCAGCCGCTCCATCAATCCGATGGAGCTTTATCACAATCAGGTTACGCGCGCGCAGGGCAGCTTTTCGCTACGCATGTTTCACCGCTCGTGGGGAATCATGCTGATCCAGGCGAATATTTCCGCGCCGTGCGCGGTGCTCGACTTTCCCGCGCTCGACGATTTTGCGCGCGAGCTGAGTACGAACCATTACGACGTGGTCGGCATCACGTCGATTATCGTCAACGTGGGCAAGGTGCGCGAGATGTGCCGCATGACACGCGAACTCTCGCCGGACTCGGTGATTATTGTGGGCGGGCACGTGGCTGCGATTCCGGGGATCGAGAGCATGATCGACGCCGACCACATTGTGCGCGGCGAGGGTGTAGCGTGGATGCGGCGCTATCTGGGCGAGGATGAGCATGCGCCCATCCGGCATCCGGCGATCGTTTCCGGGATGCAGACTCGCATCATGGGCGTGCGCCTGCCGGAGCGCAAGGGCGGCACGGCGGCGACGATTATTCCTTCGGTAGGCTGCCCCATGGGGTGCAACTTCTGCACCACTTCGGCGTTTTTCGGAGGCAAGGGCAAGTTCGTCAATTTTTTCGAGACTGGCGACGAGTTGTTTGACGTGATGTGCCAGATGGAAAAAGAGTTGAAGGTGCACTCGTTCTTTGTGATGGACGAAAATTTTCTGCTGCATCGCGGGCGGGCGATGCGGCTGCTGGAGAGAATGAAAGAAGAGGGCAAGGTCTGGACGCTGTCGGTGTTTGCCTCGGCCAACGCCATCCGCAAATACACGCCGCAGGAACTGGTGGAGCTGGGCGTGTCGTGGCTGTGGATGGGGCTGGAATCTCCGCAAGCCGGGTACAGCAAGCTGCGGGGCGCGGACACGCGGCAACTCACGCGCGAACTCCGCGAACACGGCATTCGGGTGCAGGGCTCGACCATCATCGGGCTGGAGCATCACACACCCGACAACATTGTGGCCGAGATCGAGCACGCGGTCTCGCACGACACCGACTTTCACCAGTTCATGCTCTACACACCGGTGCCGGGCACGCCGCTGTATCAGGAGATGGAAGAACAGGGGCGACTGCTGCCGGATATCGACTATGCCGACGTTCACGGGCAGTTCAAATTCAATTTCAAACATGCGGCGATCTCGCGCGAAGATTCCAAGCGTTTTCTCGATTGGGCTTTCTGGCGCGACTTTGAATTGAATGGTCCGAGCCTGTACCGGATATCGAAAACTCTGCTGGCCGGCTGGAAGCGCTACAAAGACTGGCCGGATGCTCGGGTGCGCGAACGCTTTGCGCGCGAGATGCGGCGGGTGAGCGGCGTTTACGGCGCGGCGCTGTGGGCGATGGAGCGCCAGTTCAAGAGCGTGAACGTGAAAGTGAGCGAGCAGATTCATGCGCTGCGACAAGAATTGAAACGGGAGTCAGGAGCGGTGTCGCGCATGGTGCCGGCTGTGCTTGGCCCGGTACTGCTGTGGGCGACGCGTCGCGAGGAGAAGCGGCTGGCGCGGGGGAAGACGTATGAGCCGCCGACGATCCTCGAGCGCACGAACTGGGTGGAGGCGTAGGGGCCACGAGTTGAGTTTCGGGCGCGGACCAGACGTTGCAAGCAACGCCTCTACAGATGATGGCGTATACTGCTGGCCTTTTGGGAGGAGCAGTGAACCGCGCCAAGGCGGCCGTTGCCGTCGCCATTTGTCTCGCGCTGCTTGCGCCGGCCACAACCCTGCTTGGCCAGCATCCGCACGCCCCACAGAAATCTGCCGCTCAAATTGCCGCCGAGCTCGGCACTTTGGCCAGCGATGCCATGCGGGGGCGCGGCAGCGGTACGGCGGACGAGTTGCGAGCGGCGAAGTATCTGGCCGCCGAACTGCGCATGATTCGAGTCTCGCCGCTGGGCGACAAGGGCGGCTTCATTCAGGATGTTTCCGGCACGTTCAAGTTTCGGGACGGACTCAAAGAGTGGCACACCCGGAATGTGATTGGCGTTCTTGCGGGCAGGGATGCGAAGTTGAAAGATCAGGTCGTACTGCTGACCGCTCATCTTGATCACCTGGGCGTGGGAAAGCCAGTGAATGGCGACAGCATCTACAACGGCGCAGACGACGACGCCTCCGGCTGCGTGGCTGTGCTGCAACTGGCGCGGGCTTTGGCGAGGAAGCATCCGAAACGCACGGTGCTGTTCGTTTTTTTCGGCAGCGAGGAAACGGGCGGACAGGGCGACCAATATTTTCTGGCGCATCCGCCGCTGCCGTTGGATCACATCGTCGCCAATCTCGAGTTCGAGATGATTGGACGGCCCGATGCCGCGGTCAAACCCGGCGAGCTTTGGCTGACTGGCTTCGAGCGCAGTAACCTGGGCCCGGAGCTGGCGCGGCACGGCGCAAGGCTGGTAGCCGATCCGCATCCGGAGCAGCAATTTTTTCAGCGCTCCGATAATTTTGCCCTGGCCAAGCGCGGGATCGTCGCCCAAACGGTTTCAAGCTTCGGCCTGCATAGCGACTATCATCAGCCCAGCGACGATATGGCCCACATCGATCTCATGCATATGCAACAGGCGATCGCCTCGCTGGTTGAGCCGGTGGAATGGTTGGCGAATTCGGACTTCAAGCCGGCGTGGGTGCCGGGGAGGGCGCCGTAGTTGGCGATGGGGCGGTATCGTCAGCTTTTGTCACGGGCACGGCCGTCCTCGGCTGTCTACGACCGAGCGATCGCCTGAGAAGACAGCGGCATTATAGGTCTTTCAAGACCTACCCCGTTCGGCGCGCGGTGAGCAAACTCAGAATCTCTCTCAACCCCTGGCGGATGTGCTGAATCTCGGCGGAAGAATGCGCGGGGAACGGGATGGTGGACTGGTTCTTGTCGGCTTTGGCTTCCGCGCGCAGGTGCTGGCGCGCGCCCTGGATGGTGAATCCCTGTTCGTAGAGCAGTTGCTTGATGCGCAGCACGCTTTCCACGTCGCGCTTGCGGTACATGCGCTGGCCGGTGCTGCTTTTCACCGGCTTCAGTTGCGGGAACTCGCTTTCCCAGAAGCGCAACACGTAGGCGGGCAGCCGGCACAGGTTAGCCACTTCGCCGATGCGGAAGTAGAGCTTGTCGGGGATCAGAACTTCTTCGGCCCTAGCGTTATGGTTGCCCGCGCTCTTTGTTGCTGTTTGTGTGTGCGTCTTTGCCCGTTTTCTGGGAGCCATGTGGAGACCCCGGCCGAGGCCGTGTAGTCGGTATTGTGACACAGGTTCAAACTTGCAAGAGACATTTTCGCGCACGGAAGAACATGGCAGGCCTCAGCCGTCAGCTGTCAGCCATCAGCTTCGTATGCCGTAGGATTGAGGATTTCGCTCCGCAGCTGAAAGTACAGCCTAGGACGCAGATTTCCCGTCCGGAGGCAGTGCGCGGCTTGCTGCAAGCTGAAGGCTGATAGCTCATAGCTGACAGCTGAAGCTGAAAAGGTGAAGCCTCTCAGGAGGTGCTTCTCCGGAGAGGCCAGTGAAAGTCCAGATGCGAGACTTGGTCTCGCGGGCGGTTAGTGCTTTTTCTTTTTTGCCTTCTTCTTGGTTGCCATGAAGGATCCTCCGTTGAACGATTTCCCTTGCGAGATTGGACTGCGGGGCCCGTTGCCTGAAAGACAGCCCAATAAATAGTACTAGCGGTCTCTCTGATACAAGATATTGCGGCACTATGAATGAAGGTGTCAACAGAATTTTGCGCAAAATCGTCGTCAGTCGTCGGTCGTTAGTCGTTGGCCGAGCAAGTCGTCGGGTTCGCCGCGCGTCGTTTGATCGTCGCGGGCAAGTTCACCAGCGAAAATCCGGGCGCACTGACTCAGCCACGAGGCTGTTGGCCAACGACGCACGACCAACGACTTCTAGTACACTGCGCCTAATGGCCCGCGATCCGATCGAGCTCGAAATTTTCAAGAGTCTCTACCACTCCATTGCCGAGGAGATGGGCGCGACGCTGCGGCGCACTGCATTTTCTCCCAACATCAAAGAGCGGCGCGATTATTCGTGCGCCGTGTTCGATAGCGACGGCGAAGTCATCGCCATGGGTGACCACATGCCGGTGCATTTAGGGTCGATGCCCATGTCGGTGCGGGCGGCGATTGCGGCCTGCCAGATGGCGGCGGGAGACGTTGTGATGCTCAATGATCCCTTCCGCGGCGGGACGCATCTACCCGATATCACGCTGGTGGCGCCGGTATATGTATCTCGTGTGGCGCGGGCACTCTTGCCTGCGAACGCCGGCAGAAAGGGGAAGTCTGCAGCTGCAAACCGTCCGGACTTCTATGTGGCTTCGCGGGCGCATCATGCCGACGTTGGCGGGGCCTATCCTGGGTCAATGGGGCTGTGCCGCGAAATTTATCAGGAGGGCGTGCGCATTCCGCCGGTGAAGCTGGTGCGGGCAAGCCTGATGGATCGCGATGTGCTTGCGCTGCTGCTGAACAACGTGCGCACGCCCGAAGAACGCGAGGGTGATCTGGGGGCGCAGCTCGCGGCCTGCCACACCGGGGCCGAGCGGTTGCGGGAGGTGTGCGCGCGCTATGGCGTGGAGAAGGCGCGGCTCGCCGCAAGGGATCTGCTGGAGTATTCCGAAGAATTGATGCGCGCTTTTTTGCTGCGTGTTCCGCCGGGGAGTTATGCAGCGGGAGATTTTCTGGACGGAGACGGGATGAGCGACAAGCCGGTGAGAATCGCCGTGACGATCAAGATTTCCGGGAACAAAGGGTCGGGGCGTAGGCGCGTCCCCGCACAGCCAGTGGTCACCGTCGATTTCACTGGCAGCGATCCGCAGGTAGAGGGCAGCATCAATGCGGTTGCCGCCATCACCTATTCGGCTTGCTTCTATGTGTTTCGCTGCCTGCTGGCAGAAGACGTGCCGGCGACTGCGGGACTGATGCGGCCTATTCAGGTGATTGCGCCGGAAGGAACCGTCGTCAATGCGCGGCCGCCGGCGGCGGTGGCGGGCGGGAATGTGGAAACCTCGCAACGCATCGTTGACGTGCTGTTGCGCGCGCTCGCGAAGGCGATTCCCGATCGCATTCCCGCCGCCGCGTCCGGAACGATGAACAATCTCACGATCGGCGGCATCGATCTGCGCAAAAGCGATCTGCGCAAGAGCGATCTGCGCAAGAGCGATCTGCGTAAGAGCGATCTGCGTAAGGAAGATCGTCGTAAGGGCGATCTGGGCAAGAGCGATCTGGGCCGAGGCCGCCGCCCCTTCGCTTATTACGAAACCATCGCCGGAGGTATGGGCGCACGGCCCGGCAAGGCCGGAGTTTCCGGCGTGCACACTCACATGACCAATTCGCTCAACACGCCCGCGGAAGCGCTGGAATATGCGTATCCTCTGCGGGTTAGGCGGTATTCATTGCGGCGGGAAAGTGGCGGAAACGGAAAGTATTGTGGCGGCGACGGCATCGTGCGGGAGATCGAAGTGCTGACGGATTGCTCCGTCACGCTGCTGGCAGACCGCCGCACGCGTGGGCCCTGGGGACTGGCTGGCGGCGACGGCGGTCTGCCAGGAACCGCAAGCGTGATTCGCCTCGACGGTTCCGTCGAAGCGATGCCGGGAAAATTCAGCACGCGGCTGCGCGCGGGAGAACGGATTAGGATTGAGTCGCCGGGGGGCGGAGGCTGGGGCAAAACCGCAGGCTCATAACTTGCTTGAGTTTCAACCGTGAATGTTCCAGGTCATTTCATGCCGTTCGAAGTAAGCAAGCACTATCTCGACGAAGCCCGCAGGCAGTTTCGTGGGCACAAGCGCATGGGCGAAGGCGCCATGGCGCAACTCCGCGACGAAGATTTCTTGGTCACGCTCGATCCGGAATCGAATTCCGTCGCCATTCTCGTCAAGCATCTGGCAGGGAATATGCGCTCTCGGTTCACCGACTTCCTCACCACCGATGGCGACAAACCAGACCGCTTCCGCGACCAGGAATTTGAAGTGACTGCCGCGACTACACGCGCCGACGTCATGAAGTGGTGGGAGGAAGGCTGGGGCCGTGTGTTCGCGGCCATCGACGCGCTCAAGCCAGAAGATGTGATGCGCATGGTGACCATTCGCGGAGAGCCTCACACCGTGCTGCAGGCCATCAACCGCCAGATTGCGCACTACGCGGCCCACATCGGGCAGATCGTGTTTCTGGCCAAGCATCTGCGGTCGAGCGGGTGGAAGACGCTGAGCATTCCACGGGGCAGATCGGAGGAGTTCAAGAAAGCGCCGCCGAGATTCGATCGAGGTCTGCCCCAGGAAAAGTGAGGATCCAGTTACTGCGTGCCCGGCCCGAAGTAACGGTAATGCCCGGTGATCTTCCAGTTGAACAGCACGTCTTCCATCTTCGGTCCCTCACCGATGTTGTGTACGACCATGTAACGCCCGCTCCAGCGAGCCTTCTGGTCCACGACGATTCCGATATGCGGCACGTTGCCGCCCAGGTCCCAGGTAACCAGGTCGCCGGGCGAGTAGTCTTCCGCGCGGTTGGTGATGGGCAGGCTCTCACCCTTGCGCTGGAAAAAAACCATAAGGTTCGGTACGCGTCGGTGGTCAATGTTCGAGTCCGGATGCGCCAGGAGCCATCGCCGCTTGTTCGGGTAAGCACTGAAATTCTGCAGCATGTCCTCGTGGACTTCTTTCTGCAGGTCAACGCCCACGACGCGATACGAGCGGATGATTTCGTCCGTGCACACTCCGGTGTCGGCGGGCACATCGCCTCCAGGATAGGGAATGCGGACGTACTCAGAAACGTAGCGCACAGAATGATGCGTACGCTCGATAGCCGCGGCGACCAGGCGGCGTGTAAATTCCTGATGGGAAGCCGGCGTGCTCGCCTGCGCGAGGATCTGTGTGGCGAGTGCGGCCACCAATGCCATGCATTTCACTTGCCTGAAGACATTACACATCGCAACGATTGTAACGGCAACCATGGCGGACGAGAATAGATGTAGGTCGCATGGGAGCTGATGCGCGGTGCTAGAATCAACTGTTTTGTGTGTGATCCGGAACTCATAAGGTAGCCGTCATGCCATCCAAGATGCTTGCCGTCGTCAAGCCGGAAGCCGCGCCCGGTGCGGAAATTCGCGAAGTGAAGGTTCCCGCCTTTGGGCGGAATGATGTGCTGGTCAAGGTGAAGGTCGCGTCCATCTGCGGCACCGACCTGCATATTTACAACTGGGACCGCTGGGCGCAGAACCGGATTCATCCTCCGCTGATTCCCGGCCACGAATTCTGCGGCGACGTGGTGGCGTTCGGCGAGGATGTGACCAGCGTCTATGAGGGCGATTTCGTTTCCGCCGAGATGCACGTGGCTTGCGGCAAGTGCCTGCTGTGCCGCACTGGCGAGGCACACATCTGCCAGAACGTCAAGATCATCGGCGTGGACGCCGACGGAGCCTTCGCCGAGTACGTGGTGATTCCGGAATCGAATATCTGGAAACTTGATCCGGCGATTCCGCAGGATTACGCCTCGATTCTCGATCCCCTGGGCAATGCCGTGCACACCGTACTGGCCGGGGAGATCGCGGCGAAAACCGTGGCCATCACGGGCTGTGGGCCGATCGGATTGTTTGCCATCGCGGTGGCCAGGGCCGTAGGTGCGACCAGCGTGTTTGCGATCGAGGTCAACGAGCACCGCGCGAAAGTCGCGCGCGCCATGAAGGCGGACTACGTGCTTAATCCCGCGAAAGAAGATGTGCGGAAAATTGTGGCCGAGCGAACAGGCGGCCTGGGCGTCGACGTGGTGCTCGAAATGGCGGGGCATCCCGACTCGATTCGAACCGCCTTCGACATCGTGCGCCGCGGCGGAAGAATTTCCCTTCTCGGCCTGACTTCAAAACCCATTTCGCTCAACTTTTCCGAAGACATTATTTTCAAAGGCATCACCGTGCAGGGCATCAACGGCCGCCGCATGTACCAGACCTGGTACCAGATGACCGCGCTGCTGAAAGCGGGCAAGCTCGATCTGCATCCCGTGATCACGGACCGCATCGCGATGAAAGATTTCTCGAAAGCGATGGAGCGGCTGAAAACGGGCGAGGCCAGCAAGATTCTGGTATACCCCAATGGAGTACGGTGAATTTTTGGCCACGGATTTTCACGGATGAACGCGGATTTGTAAGACAAGGAAAAGAAACTAAACTCATTGTCGTTTTAATCCGTGTTGATCCGCGTGAATCCGTGGCAAAAAGTTGTGAGGCGAAATGACCACCGCAACCCGCACCAATCCGCTTTCTTATCTCACCGATCAGCTGAACGAACTCAAAACCAAAGGCACGCACTTCAAGCTGCGCGTGCTCGAGGATGAGCAGGCGCCCGTCTGCACATTCGACGGCAAGAACGTCATCAACCTCGCATCGAACAATTATCTTGGGCTGACCACGCATCCCAAGTTGCGCGAAGCCGCTCTCGAGGCCACGCGCAAATTCGGAGTGGGCTCAGGCGCGGTGCGCACGATTGCCGGGACCATGAAGATTCACATGGAGCTGGAGGAAAAGATCGCGCGCTTCAAGAATGTGGAAGCCTGCGTGGTGTTCCAGTCGGGATTCGCGGCCAATGCGGGAACTGTTTCGGCGGTACTGGGGAAGGACGATTTCATTATCTCCGACGCGCTGAATCACGCTTCCATCATCGACGGGGCGCGGCTCTCCAAGGCGAAGATTCTGGTCTTCCGCCACAAAGACATCGCCCACGCGGAAGAGCAGTTAGCCAGCATTAAAGACGCTCCCGGCAAGAAGCTGCTGATCACCGACGGCGTCTTCTCCATGGACGGCGACATCGGCCCGCTCCCTGCCCTGTGCAACGTGGCAGAGAAGTATGGCGCCATTATGATGGTCGACGACGCGCACGCTTCCGGCGTGCTGGGCCGCAACGGCCGTGGCACCATCGATCATTTCAATGTGCATGGCCGCGTAGATATTCAGGTGGGAACATTATCGAAGGCCATCGGCGCGCTCGGCGGCTACGTCTGCGGCTCGCGCGACCTGATCGACTTTCTCTATCACCGCGCGCGACCATTCCTGTTTTCCACGTCGCATCCGCCGTCGGTCGCGGCCACCTGCATCGCGGCCTTCGAGGTTCTGGAAAACGAACCCGAGCGCATGGAAAAACTCTGGGAGAACACGCGCTTCTGGAAAAAAGAACTGGGCCTGCTCGGCTTCGATATCGGCGGACGCGCCACTCCGGCCAGCGAAACTCCAATCACACCCATCATCATCGGCGACGGCAAACTCACCATGGATTTCTCCCGCGAGCTTTTCAAAGAAGGCGTGCTCGGCACCGGCATCGCGTTCCCCACAGTGCCCGAAGGCAAGGCCCGCATCCGCACCATCATGACCGCTACGCACACGAGGGATGAGTTGCAGCAGGCGCTCCAGGCGCTGGGGCAGGTTGGAAAAAAGATGGGGATTCTGGGCTAATGACAACAGCCGAGCTTCGCTCGCCGAACCCTTAGACTTCGCTCAGGGCAGGCGCGCAAGAGTGCCCGTTCCCACGCACAGCAGCCCTCAATCCGCGCGATAGACAATCTTTCCGCCGACGATCGTGGCCACCACTTTCCCGATAAATTGCCAGCCGTCGAACGGCGTGTTGCGCGAGAGCGACAACGACTTCGCGGCTTCGAAGGTCCAGCGCTTCCTGGGATCGAAAATAGTCACATCGGCAAAATTGCCGCGGGCCAGTGATCCCCGGCCGCGCAGGTCGAACACCCGCGCCGGACCGGCGGTGAACAACTCGACGATCCGCGTCAAAGGAATTTTGTTTTCGCGGTGAAGTTTTGTAATCGCGAGCGCCAGCGCGGTTTCGAGGCCGGTGATGCCAAATGCGGCTCGCTCGAATTCCACCTGCTTTTCGTGGATCGCATGCGGGGCGTGATCGGTGGCGATCGCGTCCACCGTGCCGTCGGCTAGCGCCACCAGTATCGCCTCGCGGTCGCTGGCGGAGCGCAGCGGCGGGTTCATCTTAAAATTGGTGTCGTACTCGCCCACGTTTTCGTCCAGCAGCGTGAAGTGGTGCGGCGTAACTTCGCAGGTGACCCGAGCTTTCGCCCGCTTGCCGCGGCGCACCGACTTCAGTGCGTTGGAAGTGGAAAGATGCGCAACGTGCAGGCGCGATTCGCGAATCTGCTGCGCGAGAGTCACATCGCGATCCACAACGGCGGCTTCGGCGGCGGCGGGCATGGCGCGCAGGCCCAGCCGAAAGCTGGTGGCGCCTTCGTGCATCGAACAATTTTCCGTGAGCCGCGTGTCCTCGGCATGCTGCACCACCGGGAAATTCAACTCCGCCCCAAGACGCAACGCCATGCGCATGATGTCATCATCAAGGATGGGCTTGCCGTCGTCGGTAACGGCAACCGCTCCTGCGCGCTGCAGCACGGCAAAATCGCTGAGAGTCTGTCCACGGCTGCCGCGCGTGGCCGCGCCGATGGGGAAAACATTGACCACCGCTCCGCGCTCCGGATTGCGCAGCCACGCGACCCACTCCGCCGTGTCGACCACGGGCGCGGTGTTGGGCATGGTGCAAACCGACGTGAAGCCTCCTGCAGCAGCGGCGGTAGTGCCAGCGGCGATGGTTTCTTTGTAGCTTTGCCCTGGCTCGCGCAAATGCACGTGCAGATCGATGAACCCGGGAGCAACGATTAGCCCGCGAGCGTCAAACTTTTCGTCGGCGCTGCTGCGAATCTTGTTCGGCAGAGCGACCTCGGCGACACGGCCGGCGCGCAGAAGAACGTCCATGGGCGCGTTGATCTTCGCCGCAGGATCGATCAACTGCCCGCCCTTGATCAGTAGGCTCTGACTGTCGGGGCGCGTCATCGGACTGCTCCGACTAAATGCCGGTGGTCATCCTGAGCCGCGGTTTTCGCGGCGAAGGACCTATGGGACTTGCGGACAGCGCAGATGCTGCCGGCAAATTGCACAGGTCCTTCGCTTCGCTCGGGATGACAAGGCATAGAGTTCATCTAGCTTTCCCCAACGCTCGCGCCAGAATCGCCATCCGCGTCGGCACGCCGTTGTGCACTTCATCCACGATCATCGACTGCGGCCCGTCCGCCACCTCCGCCGTCAACTCCAGCCCGCGGATGATCGGCCCGGGATGCATCACCAGGGCGTCGCGCTTGGCCAGCTTCAATCGCGCCGCTGTCATCTGGTAGCGCGCGATGTAGTCTTGCACGCGAATTTTCTGTCCCGCCAGCCGCTCTGTCTGCACACGCAACAGCATCACCACATCCGTTCCCCGCAGAGCTTCGTCGATTTGCCGCGTAATGCGCAATCCGGGCGCGAGCGTGGCCGCTATCTCCGGCACGAATTCGGGTGGTCCGCACAAAGTAATTTTTACGCCGAGCTTGGTCAGCAAATGGCACGCCGACCGCGCCACGCGGCTGTGCAGAATGTCACCGATGATCGCGGCCTGCAATCCTTTGAACGATTTCTTGTGCTTCAAAATCGTGAAGGCATCGAGCAGCGCCTGCGACGGATGCTCGTGCATGCCATCGCCCGCATTAATGATAGGAATGTCGAGATGCTGCGCCATCAAGTGCGGCGCGCCGGCCGATGGATGCCGGATCACGATTGCGTCGGCACCCACGGCCCGCAGCGTGTATCCGGTATCAAGCAGCGACTCACCCTTCTCGATGCTCGATCCCGAAGACTGCACCAGCGTGGTCATCGCGCCCAACGACTTCGCGGCAAACTCAAACGACGAGCGGGTGCGGGTCGAGGCCTCATAAAACAGAAGGACGATGCGCTTCCCGCGCAGCAACGGGCGGGCCTTGAGCGGATTCATGCGGCGGGCCAGCTTCAGCAGGCCCAGGATTTCCTTCGCGTCCAAGGGTTCGATCCCGAGCAGCGAACCGCGTGCGGGCTTGTTCATCGCGTGAAAGATCAACGGATAAAAAGATAAACGCTGCATCATACGCGGGCAGGGCAGCCGCCGCAAGCACCTCAAGGGCTGGGTAGTGGGTTAGTTTGCCGGTTCTGCAGGACAAACGGTCGAGTTGCGCCCGGCTTTGCCCATAAAGACGGAAAGAAGCCCTAAGGGCGTCCGCGGCGGCTGAAAAAGATCCCTCCCAGCGCTCCCCCAATTCCCGCCAGAAGAACGGACACGAGGAAAAAAGCCACCGCGGCGAAGATCATCATCATCGCCAGACCCTCCGGAGTCTTCAGGCTGTCCAGGGCCGCTTGCACTTGCGGATCACTCGCATGCGATGCGGCCCAACGCTGGGCGCCCTCCAGCATCTGCTCTCGAAGCTTTGCCCGCACGTCCGACACAGTGCCGGCCGCGGCCAGGAAGATGCCGAGAATCGCAAAACAGACCGCGCCGCTGACCGCGCCCAGCAAGGCGCCCGTCCCGGCTTTGATCACGGTTCCCAGATTGTTTCGCTGGTAAAAAACAACTGAAAGAAAGCCCGCACCCAGGACTGCTGCGGGAAATACCAGCCCGAGAGAGATCGCTCCCGCCGCCAGTAGCGCGGCAAACACACATGGCCGCACGGCCTGAACCCAGCGTAGCGGCAACGCCAGGGACGGAGCGTCCGCACTTTCGAGCACTCCGGCACGCGGCAGAGGAGCGGACTCGCCCGCGGAAGCGGCCATCGCGGGAACCACCTCAGGAATCGCCACCCGAATCTGCGGCGCACCGCAATGTGAGCAGAAAGGCACGCCGTCTTCCACCGACTGACCGCACTTGTGACAGGGATGATCCATCTAAGCTCTGAGAAGGGCTTGTATTGAGAGTACTGTTTGAAAGTACCGCAGGCCTCCCGCGGAGGCAAGGACAAGGCTGAGAAACGGTAAGGTCTCAGTTCAGCAGATGCTCTCGGGAGAGCTCATGTGGGGACAGCCGCCTCGGCTGTCCGGCGAGCGCCGCTCGCCAGCTTCTTCGCCACAAGAATTAAGGACGCCGACTTCCGAGCCGGTACTCCTAGATATCTCCCTGCTTCCCCCGGGTGCGAACGTAGACCAGCGCAAAACTCGCACCCTTGCCAGAATCCCGCGGTTCGATGGCGACCACGTGCTCGTTATCTTCCGTGCCGACCTTTAATTCGGTAACCGGCCCATCGTTGCTGTCACACTTCAGCTGCTTGGAAGCCTGCTCTTCATTCTTGGACCCGGATTCGCTCGAATCTTTGGCGTCGCTGTGCACCTCCACATCGGCGCCGTGCCTCTGAGTGTGGCACTCCAGCACTTTGCCGTATTTCTTCAGCTTGTCCCGGTAGTATGCAATAACCTTGGAGGGAGCATCATCCGATTCGTACTTGGCTATCACCAGCTTAATGCCAAAGCTTTCCGTCAAGATTCCGAAATTGAGTGGATCGTTACTGTCCTCATGTTTGGGGTTTGCGCCCGGATATAGCGGCAGTCCCGCACTGCGCGCATCGGCGTCTTTGCCCACGTGCATATCGCCGATCGAGCTGCGAACGTCAAATGGCTTGTCCTGCGTGTCGGATTGCTGCCCCAGCGCCGGCAGGGTCAACAGGGCAGCCATTGAGAATGCGAACGAGAGCGAGAGCGTCAGGTGACGAAGCATGATGGTCCTCCTCATAACCCGGAGCAGGTACCCCGGAGTTAGCCTATCAGCGCGGAACTAAATGTCCGCTTCCTTGCTGTGCGTGCGCACGTAGACCAGCGAAAAACTCGATCCCTTACCTTCCGGTTCGACCGCCACAATGTGCTGGTTCTCATCCGTGCCCGCTTTGAGCTCAATGTTTTTGCCGTTGCCGCCATCGCAGGTCAGCCTATGCGACTCGCCCGACTTGTCGGAATATTTCATGTTCAGTTTGAAATGGTCAGATGTGGAGCACTCCAGCACATTGCCGTATTTCTTTAGTTGATCTTTATAGAACGCGATCACTTTGTCGGGCGCGTCGTCCGACTCATACTCCAGAGCCACCACTTTCAGACCGTAACCAAATCCTGAGATGTTCACGTTCGCGCTCTTGTCGGAGTTCCCGGAATCTTCCTGCTTCAGCCGCGAGCCGGGATAAACCGCCAGGCCCGTGTCAGCGGCATCGGCGCCTTTACTCACATGAATTCCGCCCAGTGGCGTGCTGATGTCCACCTTCTTGTCCTGCCCACCCGATTCCTTTTGCACATTGACGCTGCAGGCAGAAGCAGCAGGACGCCCGCCGCCGCCAGGCTCGCACTGCTAACGAAACGAAAATTATTGATTCGCATTCGGAGTCCCTCCGCTGGCGACTTGCGACGGCCGTTCGATCCCGGCGCCGCGCTCGGCCACATTCGGAATCGTCACCGGCAGATGTCCGCGAATCGCAATCTCGCCAAACAACGCTTTGATCGCCCCCAATTCCGAAACCGTTGCGTTCGAGAAAGTGCACATGTAGTTCTCGATCTTCGGAAAGTCCGACGCCAGATACGGATTTCCCATCGCCACCACCGCCGTCTTCGCCGCTGCCCGGTCCAGTACCTGGTGCAGCAGCGTTCCCGTGGCATCGGACATCGCCATTGAGTTCCCGGCTTTCCCCGCGGTCGGAATCACATACACCGCCGTAACCACCGTCTGCGCCTCGTCCACTGCCTTGAGCACTTCGTCGCTCATCCCGGCAGCGATGCGAGGGTCCACGTAAAGCACGCGCGCATCCGGAATCCTCGCGCGGAACTCACGCCCAAAAACGCGCCCGGATTCCGTGCGCACGTCGTCGGAAAAGATCACCCCCACTACCTGGTTATGGGTCTCTTCCACTGTGGTATACGGAAGCCCTGACTTAATAGTTCCCTTGGACTTCAGCGGCAGCACCTTGCCATTGTCGCGGACCAACGTCACGGCGGATTCCGCCACGCGCTGCCCGAACGCGATGTTATCCGGCCTGCCGACAGTCGTGGCCAGCGCGCCCACATCCACCATGCGCGAAGTCTGCAGCCCCAGCGACGCCTTTATTTTCAGGATCTTAAGCACCGACCGGTCCAGCCGCTCCCGCGAGATTTCTCCCGATTTCGCCGCCTTCACCATGGCCTCATACGACGCCCCAAGATCGGCTGGAATCAACAAAAGATCATTCCCCGCCTTGAACGCTTCCACTGCCGCGCGTCCAATATCGTTGGCAAAAAGATGAGTCAATCCAGCCATGTCGAGGGCGTCGGTAATAATCAGGCCCTTGAATCCCATTTGCTTTTCAAGCAGATCTGTAACCACGGCCGGTGAAATCGTGGCCACATGATTCGGATCCGGATCAAGCGCCGGCACCGTAACATGCGCCACCATTACCGAATCCACTCCCGCCGCAATGGCCTGACGAAACGGCGGCAGTTCGATCGAGTCGAGATGCGCGCGGTCCACATTCACCGCCGCAACACCCAGATGCGAATCGGTTGCCGTATCCCCATGGCCGGGAAAATGTTTGACCGTGGTCAACATCCCGGCCTCGTGTGCGCCTTTGATATAGGCTGTAACCAGATCGCCCACCTGCTTCGGATCTTCCCCAAACGACCGCGTATTAATGATTGGATTGGCCGGGTTCGAGTTCACGTCGGCATCCGGGAAAAAATTCCAGTGAATGCCGATCGCTCGTGATTCCTCGCCCGTGATGCGCCCGAAAGCCTCAGCATCTTCTACCTTGCCATCGCCGCCAAAAGCCATGGCATGCGGAAACACCGTGGTCCCCAGCAACCGCATCGACACTCCCCGCTCAAAGTCCGCTGCGAAAAGCAGCGGCAACTTTGAGTCCCGTTGCAGCCGGTTGAGCAACTCCGCCGCCTCGTAAGGCTCGCTGCGCAGCAGGAACGGGCCATCCACATGCACCGTCATGGCGAACGACCCGATGTGATATTTCTGCATGGCGTCGCGCCACTGCAGGTACTCCGGGTTCTCCACGTTCAGGAAGCCAGCCCGGCACCAGATCATGAACACCTGCCCAACTTTTTCTTCCAGCGTAAGCCTGCGCAGCGTCCGCTCCGCCCACCGTTCGCCATCGCGCGTCACGTGGATCGTGGCAGGCCGAGCAGCCGGCTTGTCCTTGGCAAAAGCCGGAAGCGCATGGCTCAAGGCGGCGAGCAGAAGCAAAAGAAAAGAAGAAACAATCCGTAACACGCGTCGACAAGACACAGCCTGGGAAGTTTGATTGATAGTTCGGGGCATGCAAGAACGATAGCAGAGCCACAACCCAGTGTCAGGTAAGAGTGTCAGGTAAGAGACGAAGCCGGAAGTTCGCCGCCATTCGCAGCAGCGCCACAACTCATGTGGGGACAGCCGCCCTCGGCTGTCCGGCGGCCCAGGTGTATCGGACCGCTCGCCTGCGCCCAAGTCTCGCGTGGCGCATTGGTTCCTAGCGCTGTGATGGAACTCGCCGTTTCCATTGCCGCTCTAACCGCCGAGCTCAACGGTGGCAGCCGCCCGCTCCTGAATCTCCCGATCATCCCCAAACCCCCGCAGCCACCTCACCTCCGGCTCACGCCGAAACCAAGTCATCTGCCGCTTGGCGTAGTTGCGATGAGCCTGCTGCGCCGCCGCAATCGCTGATTCACGAGTAAGCTCCCCTCGCAGCAATTGCACCGCCTGCTTATACCCCAGAGACCCCAGCGGACGCGCCGCCGCCCCATATTTCTGCAGCAGCGCCTGCGTCTCTTCAACCAGTCCAGCTTCAAACATCCGCCGCGCGCGCTGGTTGATGCGCTGATAAAGCGCCTCGCGCTCAGGATCGAGCCCGATTCGCAGAATGCGAAACCCTTGCAGCGGATCGCGCCCGTCTTGACGCCAGAGTTCCGACATCTTCCGCCGCGAGCCTTCCTTCCGCGCTGTCAGGCACACTTCAATGGCTCGGATCAGCTTCGGCGTGTCGTTGGCATGAATCTTGTCGGCAACGGCGCGATCAAGACGCACCAGCATTCGGTGCAGATAAGCCGACCCGCGTCCAGCCACCCGCTCGCGCAACCGTTCCCGCAACTCCTCAGAACGCCCCGGACTCGGAAACAGGCCCTCGAGAAAAGCGCGCAAATAAAGTCCAGTGCCGCCCACCACGATCGGCAATCGTTTCCGCAGGCTGATTTCCCGCACCACTTGCCGCGCCTGCCGAGCGTACTCACCAGCCGTGATGAAGCCGGTTGCCTCGACGACATCGAGCAGATGGTGAGGAACGCGCCCGCGTTCGGCGGCCGTAGGCTTGGCCGTGCCAATTTCAAATTCGCGGTACATTGCCACTGAATCGCAATTCACAATCTCACCGCCGAAGCGCTCCGCCAGCTCCAGCGACAAAGCCGTCTTCCCGCTGGCCGTCGGTCCCAGCAGAACCAGCAACAGCGGATCCGAGTGTGCCGCTACAGGAGTGGTGTGATCCATCCGCGGCAGCTTCATCCGCTCCACCGTCAGCGCAAGCTCCAGTGAATCGCATGCCAGTAACGGATGATGGTCAGCATCAGTAGCAGAAACGCGATGAGCAGCAGCCCCGCGGTCTCTGTGGCATAGATCGCCTGCCGCTGATGCTTATGATCAGCGTCCTCGCGAGGCGCGGAATCCGGACGTTCCAGGGAAGCCACGCCAAGTATTGTAGCTCCGCCGATCAGAGCTTGGTGTGAAGACGGGCAAAGCTCGCGTGGAGACGGGCACTCTTGCGAGCCTGCCCTGAGCGAAGTCGAAGGGTCCGCCGAGCGCAGCTCGGCTGGGTTTTGTCAGCCACTAGCAGGGACCCTGCCTATCCATTCAAACACCCAGTGCTACACTACGTCGTCGTCCCGTGCCGCAAAACCACAGCAGAATCGCCCGCTTCGGAGTCTTCGAGCTCGATCTCTCCGCCGGCGAGCTGCGCAAAAACGGCCGCAAGCTCCGCCTGCAGGAACAGCCCTTCCAGATTCTCGCTCTCCTGCTCGATCGTGCGGGTGACGTTGTAACCCGCGAGGAACTCCGCCAGAAGCTCTGGGCCGCCGACACCTTCGTCGATTTCGACCACGGCCTGAACACCGCCGTCAACAAGCTGCGCGAAGTTCTGGGAGACTCCGCTTCCAGCCCACGCTACATCGAAACCCTGGCCCGCCGCGGCTACCGGTTCATCGCGCCCTTGCAGAAAGACGCGCAACCCGACTCGCAGCCAGCCATCCCAACGGCCGCCGCGCTGCAGGAAGCCGATCCCATAGCCCTCCACCCCGAACTCGAAGTCCCCATCCCCCGCCGGAGCCTGACCCGCGGGCTATTCGCGTTGATCCAAGTGATGTATCTCAGCTTTTATCTCTCCGCGCTTTTTCGCCTGCGCGTCGTGCAAAACATCGCCGACTCTTTTCTTCCGGCGTGGGGCGCAACTGCCCTCGCGGGCGTCGTGATGATCACCGCCGGCGCCGGCATCCCTCTGCGCTGCTATCTGCTCTCGGCAGTCGGCTTCGATTACCAGCGCCTGGACGAAAAGTTGCGCCAGATGTTCCCCTTTATCCTCCCGCTCGACCAGTTGTGGGCCATAGCCCCGTTCCTGTTAATGCGGCACATCGGGATCGGCGCGGCCTTCGCCGCCTGCGCCGCCTTGCTCTACCTGCCGTTTTCGGAGCGGACCCTCATTCGCATGGCCTATATGAGAGACAGACCGCGCCAATAGTCTTCACCGAATCATCCACGACCATCGTTTTAGTCGGAACCAATCTCACCGATTGCGCGTAACCTCGTCTAAGGCAGCGGGCCGCAGTGTGCTCGCCTGCCCGGAGGAATCTAGCTATGAAATCCCTCTCATTAGGTCGCCTGTTGCTTGTGATCCTGGCACTTGCAGCCGCAACCGCCCTGCCGGCCCGCGCCGACGAATGGTCGAAAACCTATCATCTCACCGGCAGACCCGACCTGCGCGTCGAAACCTCCGATGCCAACATCCGCGTCGAAACCTGGGACCAGAACACCATCGAAGCCACAGTCACTACCGTGCGCTACAAGATCGGCGAGGGCGGCATCAAAATCCAGGAGCACCAGACTGGTGACCTGGTCGAGCTTGAGATACGCTTTCCGCGCTCGCATGGCATCATCATCGACTGGGGCCAGCGCCGCGTCGACGTTGTGATCCACATGCCACGCGAGGGAAAAGTGAATCTCCGCACCGACGATGGCAAGATCGAAATCGGCCGCTTCAAGGGCGAGATGGATCTCCGTAGCGGAGACGGTTCCGAAGTTCTCGACGCAGTCGATGGTAAGCTGCGCGCCACCACCGGAGACGGCCACATACGCGCCAACGGCCGCTTCGATGAGCTCGACCTCAAGACCGGCGATGGCCACGTGGAAGTGCGCGCGGCCGCTGGCTCCTCGCTGGCCGCAACCTGGCGCCTCGAAACCGGCGACGGCAACGTGACCCTGGAAATTCCCGGAGACATGGCCGCGGACGTCGATCTCCACACCGGCGACGGTCACATTGATCTCGATGTGCCGGTCACCACCGAAGGTAAAATTCGCGAGAACGAAGTTCGCGGCAAACTGAACGGCGGCGGAAATCTCATGACCATCCGGACCGGTGACGGCTCGATTCATCTGAGAAAAAGCTGAAGCAAGCATCGATTATGTGGGGACAGCCCCTCTCGGCTGCCCGGTCGAGCGAAGTTCGACGAGAGCCGCTAAGCCCCACTTAGCAAGCTTCCGCTCTAAACCTGTAGACTAGGCAATTCACCGTCGGAGGACACTTCATGGCAATCCTGCGCTCCACCTTCGTCACGATCGTGGTCGCTTCGTTCCTTTCTCTTTCCTACGCTCAACAGCCCGCCGCCAAGTATGAGCCGGCCCTCGACGTCTCCTCCATGGACCAGACCGTCGACCCCTGCGTCGATTTCTTCCAGTATTCCTGCGGAGGCTGGATCAAGAAAAATCCTATCCCCCCGGATCAATCCAGCTGGGACACGTATTCCAAGATGCAGGACGAAAATACGGCGCGGCTGCGTGGAATTCTCGAAGAAGCCGCTGCGGGCGGCACTGGACGAAACGCCGTGACCCAAAAGATCGGCGACTACTACGCCTCCTGCATGGACGAAAAAACCATCGATGCCGTCGGCATCAAGCCCCTGCAGCCCTACCTCGACGCGATTGCTACCCTGCACGCCAAAGCAGATCTCGCTCCGATCGCGGCGGACGCGGCTTACACCTCGCATTACCGGCGCAGTACGCTGTTCTTTTTCAGCTCAGACCAGGATGCGAAAAATTCTGAGCAGGTAATCGCCGAAGCATTTCAGGGCGGCTTGGGCCTTCCCGATCGCGACTACTACTTCAAGGATGACGCGAAATCGCAGGAACTGCGCCAGCAATACGTTGCTCACATGCAGAAAATGTTCGAGTTGCTGGGCGACAAGCCGGCAGCCGCCGCGTCAGAATCGCAAACCGTGATGCGCATCGAAACCGCGCTGGCCAAAGGCTCTATGACTCGCGTCGACATGCGCGATCCGCAAAAGCTCTACCACAAAATGACCGCCGCCGAGTTTCAGGCTCTCGCTCCCAATTTCCAGTGGGGCGCATATTTCGCCAAGACCGGCCTGCCTTCGCTGCCCAGCCTGAACGTGGCCACGCCCGATTTCTTCAAGGCCTTGAGTGAAGAAATCGACAAAGAAGATCTCGCCAACTGGAAGACCTACCTGCGCTGGCATCTGGTGCACGCCGCCGCGCCAAGTCTTTCGTCCACGTTCGTGAACACCGATTTCGAGTTCTACGGAAAAACTCTGCAGGGCACGCAACAGATCGAGCCGCTCTGGAAGCGCTGTTCGCAACGGGTGGACAACCAGTTGGGCGAGGCTCTCGGCCAGGCCTACGTGGACAAATATTTCGGTCCCGAAGCCAAGCAGAAGGCGCTCACCATAGTGAAGGAAATAGAAGCGGCCATGGAGCAGGACATCAATTCACTGCCCTGGATGAGCCCCGCCACCAAGCCACGCGCGCTCGAAAAATTGCACGCCGTCGCCAACAAGATCGGCTATCCCGACAAGTGGCGCGACTACAGCAAGCTGGAAATCGTTCGCGGCGACGCCATGGGCAATGTCCTCCGCGCCGATCAATTCGAATTCAACCGCCAACTGGCCAAGGTTGGCAAGCCCGTGGATCGCGGCGAATGGGGCATGACTCCGCCCACGGTGAACGCCGAATACAACCCGCAGCTCAACGACATCAACTTTCCCGCCGGCGTTCTGCAGCCCCCGGCATTCGACCTTAAGTCTGACGCCGCGCCCAACTACGGCGATACCGGCGGCACCATCGGCCACGAACTCACTCATGGCTTCGACGACGAAGGCCGCCAGTTCGACGGTCAGGGAAATCTGCGCGAATGGTGGACTCCCGACGACGAAAAAGAATTCGTCAAGCGCGCCTCCTGCATTTCCGATCAGTATTCGACTTACACCATCGTTGACGACATCAAGATCAACGGAAAGCTCACTCTCGGCGAAGACATCGCCGACCTCGGCGGCCTCATTCTCGCCTACATGGCGTGGAAAGAAGATACGAAAGCACAAACCCTGACGCCACTCGACGGCCTCACCCCCGATCAACGTTTCTTCGTAGGCTACGGCCAAAGCTGGTGCGGCGTCACGCGCGATGAAACCAAGCGCATGCGCGCCGCCGTCGATCCTCACTCGCCCGAAAAATATCGCACCAACGGCGTCGTCTCAAACATGCTCGAATTCCAGCAAGCCTTCCACTGCAAAGCCGGATCACCGATGGTGAACGCGAACCGCTGCAGAGTCTGGTAAAGAAGCGCAGCTCATGCGGGGACAGCCGCCCTCGGCTGTCCGTTCGAGCGAAGCTCGAAAGGGTTTGGTTCTTGGGAGCGCCGGGTTGGTTTTGGGTACCACAGGGCTGGTTTTGGGTGGCGCAGCGCTTCAGCGCTGCGATAGAGCTCCTACTCTGTAGGGCTTTAGCCCCGGCGCTCCCTTTCACTCGCATCCCCGAACAAAATCATCCGCATCGAAACGCTCCCGAAGTCAAACCCTTCATACGGATAACTCACCGCATCCCCCTCATCCGTGCTCCCCACGCAATAAAGCAGCGGCAAATAATGCTCAACCGTCGGATGTGCAGTCGCCAGCAAAGCCTCTCCCCACTTCTCCGGCTCAGCCAGCGCCCCTGTGTCTTTAGCTTCCACCGCGCTCTTCACCTTCGCGTCAAACTCTACCGCCCAATCGTAAGCCGCATGACGATGTTCCCAGTCTATGCGCCGCAGGTTGTGCACAATATTCCCGCTGCCCAGAATAAGCACACCGCGCTCCCGCAGCGCCTCAATCTCGCGGCCAAGTTGCAGATGAGACTTGAACCCCCGGCGCTGATCAAGACTCAACTGAAACGCGGGCACGTCCGCCTTCGGATAAAGATGCCGCAACACGCTCCACGCGCCGTGATCGAGTCCCCACTTGTTGTCCGGTGAGATCTCAGGGTTGGCGGCCAGCTTCTCCGCCTCCAGCGGCGCGCCCGGCGCAGGATATTGCACTTCATACAGCGGTTCGGGGAAGCCGTAGAAATCGTGAATGGTTTTGGGACGCTCCGAGGTCACCACGTGCGAACCGGACGTGACCCAGTGCGCCGACACGACGCAAACCGCCTTCGGCCGCGGCAAGCGCCCGGCGAGCCCCTCCAGGGCCTGCGTATAAGCGTTCCGCTCAATCGCGTTCATCGGCGATCCATGCCCAACGAACAGTACCGGCATTTTCAAACGCGTGTCCTCATCCTACGAAAGTGATTCTGAGTTCGGAAGGTGTTCATTTGGGACAGCCGCCCTCGGCTGCCTGCCCTGAGCGGAGCCGAAGGGTCCGTTCGAGCGCAGCTCGAGGCAGGGTTGGTTTTGGGTGGCGCAGCGCTTCAGCGCTGCGATAAAGCTCGTCTGCTATATCGGGCTTCAGCCCCTGAGATCCTGCGATCACCCAGCCCTAGTCCAGCTCGCCCTTTTCCGGATTGTAGTAAAAGCGGAACCTCAAAGCGAGATACGGTCCATTGAAATCGCTGGGAAGCGGAGGAAACGGATTGGACGCGGTGATCCCGCCCCAGGCTGCGCGGTCGAGCGCACTATCGCCCGAACCCGCCACCAGCCTCATTCCGGCTACCTGGCCGTCTTTTGTGATGGCAAACTCAATGGCCAGCTTGCCCTTCTTCATTTCGGCGGATTCAGGAATCAGGTGATACCAGTTCTCCCGCACGTCCTGCAGAATGCGCTGCAGGTAAGGGCCGAAATCCACGCCCTGCGTGTCACTGAGAATGTCGAGCGCTCCCAACTGCTGACCATGCGCGGCGGTCCCCAGGCCGAAGTCGCCCTCTTGTCCGCCTTGTCCCGCCATCCTGGCGGCCGCCGCGGCCTGAGCCGCTTGCTGCACCGCCGAACCCGCCGTCATGGAGCCGGCATATTTGCTGAAGTCGTTAGCCTGGTTGTTAGGCCGGGCCGGCATTTGCAACCGGGCAAGCTGATTCGGATCGCTCGGCGGATGCGTCGCCTGCTGCCCCTGCTGCGGCGGCGGCTGATTCTGCGCCAAGGCTTGCGGAAGTTGCGCCGCCGCTTGCGGCGCCCGGGGCCCCGTCATTCCCGGCGCTCCCGGCGGAGGCGTCGCCAGAATCTTCCGCAATTCCTTGGGATCCAGTTCCGGATGCCGCGAAGTCGCAATGCGGTTCTTGTCCGACATCACGTTCGTACTGGGCTTGCGCGTGAGCTTCTGCGCATCCGGGGGCAGCGCCAGAAACGTAAAGTTCTTGTCTTTGGTCGAGTCCACTGGAACGACCACCCCATAGTGCCAAACATTTTTCTCGATCCAAGGCAGGTATACCAAAACCATGAACACCAGAAGGTGGACGATGACGGAGATCCACGCAGCCTCCCGCTTGCGCGATCTCTGCAGATCGTCCTGCAGTTGAATCAGCAGATGCGGAACGTTCGCGTCCAGATCGCGATACGCAGTCTCCCAGTCCCGCGCGTCGTAGAGCCCAAGCTGCTCCGGCTGCGGCTTTTCCGGCGGAGCGATCGGGTCCTGGAATGGAATTTGCGTGATCGGCATGCGCTGGGGCTTGCTCGTCTGGCTCCTTAGACTGCGAATGCCCCCTCAACGTTGCATCCGGCCTTTGAGGGATGACGCAAGCGAAGCGCTAGGGCCAAGTTATCCCTATTTTCGCACCTTTCCCCCGATTCTCCCACCGGCAAATAAGCCCGCGTTCGCCGTGTAAACATTTGTAAATACAGGTCCATTGAGAAGGGAACTTTCCAACGAACATTAGCATTCCCGGCGTCATCCCGAACGGGGCCGTCCTTCAGGCGAAGTGAGGGATCTCGCGCGGATCGGCACTCGCCCCAGTAATCAGCGGATCGGCAGCCGGAAAAGCAAACCCCCTCAAGACGATTTCCCCATCCCCGGCAGATTCACGCTCTGCCCATGCTCGCGAATCGCACTCACAATGTCGAGCGCCAGCGCCAGCGCCCGGTGCCCATCTTCCAAAGGCACAGCCGGCGTGGACCGCAGCCGCACCGCGTGCAGAAACGATTTCAACTCCGCATGCAGCGGCTCCTCGGAAGCCACCGGCGGTTTACTGACCGCAATCTGCGGATTGACGGATGGTGTGCCCGCCGCGGTTTCGCCGGCGCCATCCTGCCCCACCGTGAACACCAGCACTTCCTGCCGCCCATAATCGAGCGACACGTATTGCCGCGGCTGGAAAAATCGCAGCTTGCGCACCCGCTCCGTGGACACGCGGCTCGCGGTAAAGTTGGCGATGCACCCCGATTCAAATTCCAGCCGCACGTTGGCGATGTCCACTTTGCCAGAGAGAATGGGCAGTCCCACGGCGCGAACTTCCTTCACCGCAGACTTCGCGAAAGCCAGCACAATATCAAGATCGTGAATCATCAGGTCGAGCACCACATCCACATCCAGCGAACGTGGTGTGAATACGCTGAGCCGGTGAACCTCAAAAAACATGGGCTTGGTCAGCAGCGGCACCGTGGCGCGCACCGCCGGATTAAAACGCTCCAGATGCCCCACCTGCGCCACCCGCTGGTGCGTAACCGCCGCTCGCACCAGTTCGTCCGCTTCCACCAGCGAGGCAGCCAGCGGCTTTTCGATCAGAACATCCACACCCTTTTCCATCAATTCGCGCGCCACAACCAGGTGCTGCGCCGTGGGTGCGGCCACGGAAGCCGCCTGAATTTCGCTGTGCGTCGTGAGCATCTGGCTGACCGACCCGAACGATCGGCATCCAAATTCGCGGGCCACCGCGTCGGCGCGGTTAAGATCCGGATCCACCACCCCCGCCAGCCGCACCGCTTCGCCCTGCTGCTCGAGCTCCTTATAAACCCGTGCGTGGTTGCGTCCAAACACTCCCACCCCAACCACCGCGACCGGAATCGTGCTCCCAGGTGGCAAAATAAATCCTCAGCGGCCTGTTGCCGGGAAAGATTGTAAACGCAAAGCCCGCAAAGAGCATCTGCATAACCAGAAAGGACCTCATCGCCCCATGCGAACCATCGCCCTGCTGACCATTTCAAACATCTTCATGACCTTCGCCTGGTATGGACATTTAAAATACCGCGACGTTCCACTTTACGAAGTCATTCTAGTGAGCTGGTTGATCGCATTCTTCGAATACTGCTTTCAGGTTCCCGCCAACCGCATCGGCTCCTACGAATTCAGCGCGGTCCAGCTCAAAACCATTCAAGAGGTCATCACCCTGGTCGTGTTCTCCGTCTTCTCGGTGTTCTACCTCGGACAATCCATCCGCTGGAACCACGTCGCGGGCTTCGCCCTTATCGTGGCCGCGGTGGGCCTGATCTTCAAGCAGTGGTGAGGCCGACCGAATCGGGACTTCGCTTTTGTTTGTATGAGCCAATGCTCACCCGATCCTCACTTGCCCGGTGATAACCTTGCAAGATGCCACCCGATCTGGATGCGAGATCCCCATCTCCCAAACCTGCGCGATCTTCTGCGGTGGTTGTGTTCGCTCTAATCATCGGTCTGATCCTCGGCGTACTTTCGGTCAGCTCGATCGGATGGTTGTTGCTGTCACGAAATTCCGGACGCGCTCTGCTGACCTCTCTCTGGTCGGCAGTGACCGGCCGAACCCTCAGTATCGACGTAAGTCAGCCTACGGTGGTCGATCGCATTCAGCGGCTGCAGCGACTGGAAACCGTGGTTTACACCATGGACAAGCTGGTCACCGGCGCGAAAGAAAACCCCTTCTTTCCGGATTTTCTGGCCGGAGATCGCCTCCTGATGATGGTGCACGGCGAAGTCGTCGCCGGAATCGATTTTTCCAATCTAAAGCCGGGCGACGTCAAAGTGGTCGGCAAGCAGATTCACCTGCATCTTCCCGGGTCCCAGGTCTTCCGCACTCGCATCGACAGCGCAAGGACCCGGGTGTATTCCAGGCAAACCGGGCTGCTGGTTCCTGGCGACCCGAATCTGGAAACGCAAGTGCGCGAGGAAGCGGAACGCCAGCTTCTTGAGGCAGCCTTGGTCGATGGCATTTTGCGGACCGCCCAGCAGAACGCGGTTTTGACGGTCACCAGTCTGTTGCAGGGTTTAGGATTTGAAACGATCGACATCGACTAGCGGGAACGCCTCGACCGCGCAAACGCGAATTCTTTTCACTTGGCCGGAGCTTGCGCCTTCTTCAGGATCGCGATCTGCCCGGCGTGGTAAAGCTCATGCTGCGCCGCACCATGCAGCAAGTGATAGAAATCGTACCTCTTCCCTGGAACGCGGTCGCCGAGCCGGGACGCGGGCAAACCGGCAACCGTCCTCACCAGCTCTCCATGGGTCCGCTTCAAATTCGCCACGGCCTTCCGCCACGCAGCTGCCGAGGCGTTTGAAACTGGCGGAAAATTCGCCGTCCCTTTGGGTTGCCACTTCTCCCCGCTCAGTCGCCGCAGAGCCGCGCCGTCCCAGGCCGCAACATGCAGCACCAGTTCCCAAATACCGTGCGCGCCTTTCACCGGCTTGGCAGCAGCCGTGGCGGCATCCACGTCAGCCAGCAGTTCGAGCACAGCCGGCCCATGCCACGCGCTCCCGTCAAAGGCCCGCCGAAGCTGGTCGGCAATGCGCGCCGGTTCAGACAACGCCCCTGGTTTCCCTTTCATTTCCTGGCTCCTCATGCCGGTTCCGCAACCACCGCAATCTCCACCACGTTCGCCGCCTCAATCACCTTCTCTCCATCCAGCAGCAAACACTTCCCCGCATCAACCGCCAGGCAGGTTGCGCCCGCCACGCGCATCACCTCAATCGTCTTCACCCCGATCACCGGTACATCGAACCGCATATCCTGATTCGGTTTCGCGATCTTCACCACAGTCAGCGTGCGGCTTAGCGTAGACGCATCTCCCTCCAGCGAACGCATAATCTGCCCCGCGCGTTCAATGGCAGCGTCCGTGCCTTCCATCGCCTCGACAGCCACACACGCCGCGTCGGCAATCACCACCGTCTGCCCAATATCATGCCGCGCCAGGTCTCGGGCCACACCGCGTCCATACTCAATGTTCTTCCGTTCCAGTTCCGTGGGAGATCGTTTCGTCAACACGCCCAGTTTCACCAGCAGCGGCTCCAACAGCCACGTGGAACTCTCCAGCCCAATGCCCTCGTCCGCCAGAACTTTCGCCACCGCCCCCAGCAGCGAATCCGTATTACGCGTGGTCAGCGCAAGCAAAAGCTTGGCCAGCCGCCAGTCCGGCCGAATGCTCGAAAAAATCTGCTTGTGCCGCACCTGCCCCGCCATCACCGCCCGGTGCACGCCCTCGCGCTGAAACGTCTCAATCAGCTTCGAGAGTTCTCCCAGCGACAGCCAGTAAACCGCGGCCGCCCCGCGCCCTTCAATCTCCGGAAAAGTTTCTTCTTTAATCGCCGCCACTACCACTTCATATCCCTGCGCCCGCGCCGCATCCAGCACGAGAAAAGGAAACCTGCCGTTGCCCGCAATGAGGCCGAGACGCTGCATAATTCAGTTGCGAGTGGCTAGTTGCTAGTGGCGTTACTAGCCACTAACCACTGGCAACTAGCCACTACTTAATTACTCCCCGCTCCGACCCCTCAATAAACCGGATCAGCAGATCCACATCGTCCCCGCGATCTGCTTCGGCCTTCAGCTTCGCCAGCGCCTGTGACGTATTCATCTTCGACGCCAGCAGGGTCTTATAAGCGTGATGGATTTTCCCGATCCGCTCTTTTGAAAATCCCCGCCGTTCCAGCCCAACTTTGTTCAACCCGTAAGCATGCGTGCCGCGCGCAGCCGAGGTCACCGAGAACGGCAGCACATCCTGCGTGATCGTTGTGCCGCCCCCAATGTAGGAATGCGCCCCGATGCGCACGAACTGGTGCACCGGGCACAATGCCCCCACCACGGCCCATTCTTCCACCGTCACATGACCGCCTAGCGTGGCCCCGTTCACCAGCATGGCATGATCGCCGATCACCGAGTCGTGCCCGATATGCGTATAAGCCATGATCAGGATGTGGCTGCCAACTTTCGTCAGCCCTCCGCCCTTCACCGTGCCGCGATTGATGGTGACGTACTCGCGAATCTCGTTGTGCTCGCCAATCTCCAGCCGTGTCGGCTCGCCTTTATAAGTCACATCCTGCGGAGCCATTCCGATCGCGCAAAAAGGAAAGAAGCTGTTGTGTGCACCGATTCTCGTTGGCCCTCCGATCACAACGTGTGAAATCAGCTGGCAGTTCTCCCCCAATTCGACCTCGCCGCCGACAACGCAGTAAGGTCCAACCTGGCACGATGCGGGAACCTTGGCGCGGGGATCGATCAGGGCTGTGGGATGAATATTCAAGAAACCTTGTCCATGGAGTGGCCTGGGGAAGGGCGCGGCTTCCAGTCGTGGCGTATTAGTGCCCCGGAATTCGGGCTTTCAGCCCTGAGGTCCGCACTTGCCTGGCCGCCAAGGATCCATGAGATAGCGATAGCTTTTACTCGCTGTCAGCGCTGTCGTCGGCCGCGGCCCGCCCGCGCGAGCTGTCAATCAGCTGGCACGACACCGTAGCTTCCGCCACGCGCTTGCTTCCAACGTACGCCGCGCCCTGCATCTTCGCCGCCGTCATCCCCGGCACCACGCGCCAGCCTTTCACTTCCACTTCCAGCCGCAACTGGTCTCCCGGGCTCACCGGACGCCGAAATTTCGCCCGTTCGATCCCGGTAAAAACCATCACTTTATTCTCGCGGTCCTCTACTTCTGTGAGCAACAGAGCTCCGCCAGCCTGCGCTATGGCTTCCACAATCAGCACCCCCGGCATGATCGGCAGGCCCGGAAAGTGGCCCATAAAAAATGGCTCGTTGATGGTCACGTTCTTAATGGCAACAATGCGCTCCTTGCGCTTCAACTCCAGCACGCGGTCAATCAGCAGAAAAGGATAGCGATGCGGAAGGATGCGCAGGATATCGTGGATATCCAGCACCGTCTTAGACATCAAGGTTTCGCCGCCAGTGCTCTGTGTCATATTCGCCGAAACAGCTTGCAGATTATACTGTACCGCACTGCAATAACGCCGCAGGCCGTGCCTCAGTTGGGCGAGGATGTCTATTTGGGGACGGCCGCCCTCGGCTGTCCGTCGAGCGAAGCTCGACAGTCTTCGGCGCCCAACGGATCCACTGCCGCAGCGGAGGTCGTCACCCTGCCCGACAAACGAAAGAGGAACAATGTCCAGCAAGAAATCATCTCCCGCGAAGAAAGAAGCAACCGTCGCCTGGCGGAACCGCCTGCATTATTTCGAAGCCCAGCAGCAAGAAATGGTGGAGTCGATCCGCGAACTGGTCGAGATCGAGTCTCCCAGCGACAACAAGCCAGCCGGAGACCGCCTCTGCGCTTTTCTGGCGGAAAAATTTCGCGGCCTCGGCGGCGAGCCTCACATCCACCGCGCCGAAGCCTACGCCGACCACGTGCAGATTAATTTTCCCGGCCGCAGCCACGACGCGCCGGTTCTGCTTCTGGGACACTTCGACACCGTCTATCCCCTGGGCACCCTCGCCACGATGCTCTGCGGCGTAGCCGGCGACCGCCTGCACGGCCCCGGCGTCCTCGACATGAAAGCCGGCATCGTCCTGATGATGGAAGCAATCGCCGGTCTGAAATCGTTCCACGGAGAACTGCCGCGCCCCGTCACCGTCTTCCTCGTATCGGACGAAGAAGTCGGCAGCAGTTCGTCGCGCGCCACTACCGAAGCGTTGGCCCGCGAATCCTCCGCCGTGCTGGTGCTCGAACCGGCTGCCGGAATCCGCGGCGCGCTGAAAACTGCGCGCAAGGGAGTCGGCGAATATACGCTCAAAGTGAAAGGCGTGGCCGCACACGCCGGCCTCGATCCCGGTAAAGGTCACAGCGCCATCCTCGAACTCGCCCGCCAGGTCACCGCCATTGCGAAGCTCAACGACCCGCGCAGCGGAATCTCGCTGAATCCTGGCGTGATTCAGGGTGGCACGCGTACGAACGTAATCGCGGCCGAAGCCACCGTCGACATCGACGTCCGCATCAAGAGCGCGAAACAAAAAGCCGGCATCGACCGCAACCTCCGCTCCTTGAAGCCCGTCGACAAGCATTGCCAGCTTGAAATCACTGGCGGCATCAATCGCCTGCCCATGGAAAGAACCGATGGCGTCGCCGCCCTCTACGCCAAGGCGCACGAAATCGCCGGCCAACTCGGATGGAAGCTGGAAGAAGCCTCCGTGGGCGGAGGCTCCGACGGTAACTTCACCGCCGGCATCGGCATCCCCACGCTCGACGGCATGGGCGCCGTGGGCGAAGGCGCGCACGCCGTCCACGAACACGTCGTGATCTCCGAATTGCCCCGCCGCGCTCTGCTGCTCGCAGGCATGATCGAACAAGCGTAAGCCTGATCCATGGGACTGCAAGCTACTGCCGCAGGCCAAAGACAAAGACCAGGAAGTAATCCATCTTGTCGCCCTTCACGAAATCGTAGCTCTCGATCAACCGGTAACCCGCTTGCGCAGCCTCCCGAATCACAACTTCGCGTGCTACCCCGTGGTTCTCGCCATTCCCATTCCGATCAATCACCCCCACCCTCGCACCCGGACGCAGCGCCGCGCGTAGATTCTCCAGCAGCGTCACCGGCCGCGCGATCTCGTGGTACGTCTTCAGCATCAACACACTATCGATCGCGTTCGCGGGCAGCTTGGGATCGTCCGGCTGGCTGTGGACAGTCTGCACATTTCCGATTTTTTCCTTCTTCGCCCGCTGGTTAATGTAGTCGACGGCCTCGGGATTAATGTCGACCGCGTACACCGCGCCCGCATTTCCCACACGCTTCGCAGCGCGCACCGTGAACCACCCCGAACCTGCGCCGATATCGGCCACTGTTTTCCCGCTCGTGATGCCGAGAATGTCCATCACCCGATTGATCTGTAGCCGCTCATCCCGCCCCGGGGAGTCGAAGATAGAAAGATCTCCGGTGTAAGGCTCACTGGTTTTTCGAGTGGATCGCCACCCCGCGCCCTGCGCCGAATTCTGAGCCGAGTCCTGAGCATGAGCAAGCGGGCCAGCCCAGATAATCACCAATAACAAAAATAGTGCGAGACCGCAGAACCTCCGCATCGCCTTTCCCCCTCCAGCAAAGCCGCCTGCAAGCATAGACTTCCCTCTCACGCCAGGGTTAGCATTTCCAGCGCGCCCTTGTTTTGACTCTCCCCCCGCGCAAGCCTAGAATTTAGCCAGCAGCTGTTTCCCGCGACCATCCTGCAATTCGCTGCCGCGTTGAGGAGGTTTCAAAAGATGGAAGGCAAAGTCGGACTAACCGAAATCCTCTTCATCGTGGCCATCGCCCTGCTGCTGTTCGGCCCCAGCAAGTTCGCCGCGTTAGGTAAGGGTCTGGGCGAGGGCATCCGAAATTTCAAAGCATCCATGAACCCGAAAGACGAACCCAAAAAAGAAGAAGAAGAAAAGAAATCCTAGATTTTTTCACTCAGCATCCGGCAAACCAAAGCCACCGGCAGTCCAACCACATTGCTGTAGTCGCCCTCAATCCTCGGAATCCACCGCGCAGCCCTCCCCTGAATCGCGTACGCGCCCGCTTTGTCCATGGGTTCGCCCGTAGCGACGTACTCCCGAATATCCTCGTCCGACAATTCGCTCATAGTAACGATCGTAGTCTCCGAAGCAGTTCTCAGTTCCTGGCCCTCACGGGTCTTACTATCCACTAACCACTGCCCACTAGCCACTGTTCTTACCAGACAAACCCCCGTAATCACCTCATGCCGCCGCCCCGACAGCAGTCGCAACATTCTCTCCGCATCGCCCGCATCGCGAGGCTTGCCGAGAATCTTCCCATCCACGGTAACAATCGTGTCCGCTCCCAGGATGCAATCCTCAGGCCGGAGCCGGGACACCGCCACCGCTTTTTCCCGCGCCAGCCGCTCGGCGCAATCCCGCGGAGACTCCCCTCCGCGCGGACTCTCATCAATATCCGCAGCCTGCACCACAAATAAAATCCCGGCATTGCGCAAAAGTTCCTGACGCCGCGGCGAAGCCGAAGCAAGTACCAGCATGTCACGATTCTAACCAAGAGCCCCAGCCAAGTTTCCCTCGCGACTGCCCTGTCCACTGACCACTGATCCCCGCCCACTGTTTTCAACCATCCGCAGTCCCCACCCACTGCCTGTTAGAATTAATTCCTAGCACTCACCCATGGACGCAGCTTTCCTCCGCAATTTCGCCATCATCGCGCATATCGACCACGGTAAATCCACGCTGGCCGACCGCCTGCTGGAACTCACCGGCTCCCTGACCGCGCGCGAGATGCAGGCCCAGGTCCTCGACTCCATGGACCTCGAACGCGAACGCGGCATCACCATCAAAGCCCACGCCGTCCGCATGATGTATACCGCCCACGACGGTCAAACCTACCAGCTCAATTTAATTGACACGCCCGGCCACGTCGATTTTTCCTACGAAGTTTCGCGCTCGCTGGCTTCCTGCGAAGGCGCTCTTCTCGTCGTCGACGCTTCCCAGGGCGTCGAGGCCCAAACCCTGGCCAACGCCTATCTCGCCATCAACCACGGCCTCGAAATCATTCCCGTCATCAACAAGATCGACCTACAGAGCGCCGACATCCCCCGCACCAAGGAAATGATCGAGAGCGCCGTCGGCCTCGACGCTTCCGACGCCGTTCTCATCAGCGCCAAAACCGGCCAAGGCGTCCCCGACGTCCTCGAAGCCATCGTGAAGCGCGTCCCTCCGCCCAAAGGCAATCCCGACCACCGCCTCCAGGCACTGGTTTTCGATTCCTGGTTCGACGCCTACCGCGGCGTCATCGTGCTCACTCGCGTCTTCGAAGGCACTCTCCGCAAAGGCGACCGAATTCGCCTCTGGTGGAACGGCACCACTTTCGACGCTGAAACCCTCGGCGTCCTCACCCCCAAGCCCGTCGAGATCGACGAACTCAAAGCCGGCGAAGTCGGCTTTCTCATCGCCAACATAAAAAATGTCGCCGACACAAAAATCGGCGACACCATCACCCACGACGCCAACCCCGCCATCGAAGCCCTCCCGGGCTTCGAAGAAATCAAGCCCATGGTTTTCGCCGGACTCTACACCGTCGACTCGCACGAGCATACCCGCCTGCGGGAAGCCCTGGAAAAACTTCGCCTCAACGATTCGTCCTTCTTCTTCGAGCCCGAAAGTTCCGTCGCCCTGGGATTCGGCTTCCGTTGCGGTTTTCTCGGCCTGCTGCACATGGAAATTATCCAGGAGCGCCTCGAGCGCGAGTTCGGCCTCGAACTCATCACCACCGCCCCCGGCGTCCGTTACAAGATCTACAAAACCGACGGCACCATGGTCGAGGTCGATAACCCCTCGAGTTGGCTCGACCCCAGTGAGATCGACAAGATCGAAGAGCCGATCATCCTCGCCACCATCCTCACCAACGAAGAATACGTCGGCGGAATCCTGAAGCTGGTCGAAGACAAGCGCGGCAAGCAAAAAACTTTCGAATACGTCAGCTCCTCGCGCGTCATGCTGCACTACGAATTGCCGCTTAACGAAATCGTCCTCGACTTCTACGACCGCCTGAAGTCGGTCTCTCGCGGCTACGCTTCCCTTGACTACCATCTCGCCGACTATTGGGAATCGCCCATGGTCAAGCTCGATATCCTCGTCGCAGGAGAGCCCGTCGACGCCCTCTCCGTCATCGTGCATCGCGATTTTGCCTACGAACGCGGCAAAGCGCTGGTCTCCAAAATGCGCGAACTCATTCCCCGCCAGATGTTCGAAGTCGCCATCCAAGCCTCCATCGGAGCAAAAATCATCGCCCGCGAAACCGTCTCCGCCATTCGCAAAAACGTCATCGCCAAATGCTACGGCGGCGACATCAGCCGCAAACGCAAGCTCCTCGAAAAACAAAAAGAAGGCAAAAAACGCATGAAGCGCATCGGCCGCGTCGACATCCCCCAGGAAGCCTTCCTCGCCGTACTAAAAGTCGGCGAAGACAATAACTAGGCGAGCAGGCCGAGTGTCAGGACGGCCCCGTGTGGGGACGGGCACTCTTGCCCGTCCATCGCCCGCAGGGCGATTCTTCCTCACCACCGCACCAATCTCTGCCGGCAATCCGACCCCGTACTCAACCACTCAGAAGAAAAATCGATTCGGCAGTCCCAGGATGTCGATAACACCCCTGCCATTACCCGCGCCTGTGCCCTCTGTGCTAAAGGCTTAGGTTTCCAGCTTTTCCTCCCACCGCAACCCCTCCGCTCTCCACAAATCGCCCTCCAAAACGAAAGGACTAGAACACCCAAATGTGCAAATCTCTAAACCGCCCGAATCGGGATGAGATTCCACACCTCCCCATGTTAATCCCCTGTGAATTGCATAACTGGTTACTACTCAGCCATTTAAAGCCCTAACCTGACTCCCGGTCAGCCCCACCGCCCGGCCTTTGCTCAACGAAATCGTCAAGCTGATTTTCAATTCCACAAGCTTTCCACAGGCTGAACCATAACTCGGCTAGCTCCCCAAACCCAAGCTCCTAAGACACTTACCAGCCCCTGTCTGCACTGGTTCTGCAACCGCGCTTCGCTCACAAGAACCGACCAGTGGCCTCCGACCACTGCCCCCTGGTTCCTACCCGACCAGGTTCCCCTAGACACGCAACAAATCACGCCGCCCTCACTTTTCCGGCGCGAGTCCCCCCTCCGCCACCGTCTCAAACCTGGTGCAATTCTTCAAAAACGCCAGCTGGATTCTCCCCGTCGGCCCGTTGCGCTGCTTGGCAATAATGATCTCCGCCCGCCCCTGCAAATCAGGATCATCCTGCTTGTAAACCTCTTCCCGAAAGATAAACATCACCAGATCAGCATCCTGCTCGATCGATCCCGACTCGCGCAAATCCGAAAGCTGCGGACGATGATCCCCTCCCCGGCTCTCCGGCGCGCGGCTCAACTGCGAAAGCGCAATCACTGGCACCGCCATCTCCTTGGCCAGCGCCTTCAACCCGCGCGAAATCGCCGACACTTCCTGCGTCCGGTTTTCATACCGCTTGCCCCCGCCCGACATCAACTGCAGATAGTCAATGATGATCAAATCCAGTTTCCCCTGGGACTGCTTCAGCCGCCGCGCCTTGGCCCGCATCTCGCTAAGAGAAATCCCGGGAGTGTCATCAATGTAAATAGGCGCGTGCGCCAGCTGCTCCATCGCCCGCACCACTTTCCTGGTGTCATCCTGCCACAGCGACCCCGTCCGCATCTTATGCGCATCCACCCGCGCCTGCGAACACAACAATCGCAACAGCAAAGCCTCGCGTGACATTTCCAGCGAAAACACTCCCACCACCTGCCCATCTTCAATCGCCGCGTTCTCCGCGATGTTCATGGCAAAAGCCGTCTTCCCCATCGAAGGCCGCGCCGCGATAATCGCCAGATCACTCCGCTGCAACCCGCTCGTCATCTCATCCAAGTCGGTGTAGTGCGTCGCCAGCCCCGTGATCCGCTGCCCACGCTGCAGCAGCGCATCGACCGAACCGAACGACTCGCGCACAATCTCCTGCACGCCCATAAACCCGCGCCCAATGCGCTTCTCCGAGAGCTGAAAGATCGCCGCCTCGGCGTCGCTCAGCACATCTTCCGCGGAATCCGACTGATCCGCTGCCCGTGCAATCGCAGTATTCGCCGCATGAATCAGCCCGCGCAGCAGCGCCTTGTCGCGCACAATCTTGACGTAATGCTCAATCGACGGCCGCTCCGGAACCCCCTCCACCAGGCTCGACACATACGCCACATCCCCAATCGCCTGCAGATCCTTGTGCCGATCCAGTTCCTCGATCAGCGTGATCATGTCAATCGGACGCGACGATTCCGCCAGGTCCACCATCCGCGAATAAATCCGCCGGTGCGAATCCAGCGAAAAATCCTCAATCCGCAGATGCTCCGCCGCCTGGTTATAAGCAAAGTTGTCCAGCAGAATCGCCCCCAATATCGAGCGCTCCGCCTCTACATTCGCCGGAAGACTGCTGATCGTGTATTCAGAAGTTGCCATGGTCGGTACGACACAGTGTCCCATTCGCTTCCCCAGCATAAGCGAATATAAAGCGAAACACAAAATGAATTGTGCAGAAGCTGTGAGCTCAGCGAATATACTGTGGAAACCCCGCGAAAACCGGTCCCAAACAGAAAGCCCCGCGCAATTAAGATCTCTCCGCGACCTCTGCGGCCTTTCTCCGCGCACTCAGCGGTTAAAGTCACTTGATCTTCTGTTGCAATCCGAAGTTGGCTAAGGTTTATCCGCGAGAATCCGCGCAAATCCGCGGCGAAAAGATTTTGAAGTAACAGGTTTTGAAGCAGGTCTTTGAAAACAAAAAATGCGGTCCCGGCCAGCCACCGGGACCGCATCGTACGTGGATTTTCTCGCTCGCCTCATCCGCCGCTCGCGCGGCGGGACGATGCTTCTGGCCCGACAGCGCTCCCGAAGGAGTGCCACTTTTGCCGAAGCTGGCCGCACTCATGATCTCGCGATCACGAACTGCAACCGCTGCGGGGACCGGCAGCCCATTCCCACTCGTAAGCGGGATCGGGGAGGAGGCCGCAACGCCCGGGCAACCAGCACGCGTTCGCACGCATTTCCGGAATGTCCCCCGGCGATTCACCCTCGAGAATCACCGGCTGCTGCAGGCCCTGCCGCAATCATCCGGCAAGCTCAGAAAACTCTCACGTCTTCGCTGCAGCCACTTTCCGTCACACCCCCGCTCCTCGCAACAGAAAAAATGCCCCCGCTTGTGCAGAAACTGTGGACGAAAAGCCTTCCTTGTGGAAACCCGAGGAAAACCGAGGAAGGAAGCCGTACTGCACCTTTTTCGCCGCGGATTTACGCGGACCCACGCGGATGGAAATTGAGCCTCGGCTTTGGCCGGGTGCCCCATTTCTCGCATCGTTTGCGAGAAGTGGGGGTTTTCTGTCCCAGCGCAGTCGCTTCCGATCAGAGAGAGAAACTGGGCAAAAAAAAAGCAAAGTCAAAGCGGTGCCCCAGGATCTATCCCCGTGGACCCGCGCCAGGTGCTTGATTCGAGGGCCGTCAGCATCGTTACCCGCCCTTGCAAAATGTACAAGAACAGGGACCCGGCAGACTGGCCGCCATCCACCGCCGAGGCCTGCCGCTAATTCACCGTCTGTATCAGCGAAGCCGAACTGCCGTCAAAGTTGGTGCTGCCGTTGTACGTCGCCTTAATCGTATGCTTGGCTGCGGTCAGTGTCTTGGTGGTGAACTTTGCCGTGCCTCCGCTCAGAGCCACAGTCTTCAGGGCCGTCGCGCCGTCATAAAAAGTTACTGTCCCAGTCACCGTGCCGCCGAGCTGCGGGGTCACGCTGGCCGTGAAGGTGACGGACTGCCCAATGCTTGAGGGATTCAGCGACGAAGCCACGGTGGTCGTGGTCGTAGCTTTGTCGACGACCTGACTCACTGCCTTCGACGTGCTGCTGGCGAAGTTCGTGTCGCCAGCGTATTCCGCCTTAACCGCGTTGCTGCCCGCCTTCAGAGTGGAGGTGGAAAAGCTGGCCGAGCCGCCACTCAACGTCCCCGTTCCCAGCACGGTGGTGCCTTTCACAAAGGAGACGGTTTCCCCGTCCGGGGGAACGCCATTGGTGGAAGTGACCGCCGCGGTAAACGTCACCGCCTGCCAGTAAGTCGAAGGATTCGGCGAAGAGGAGAGCGTACTTGTGGTCGGCGTTGGAGGAGTGAGCAGGAAGCCATGAGCCACGAGGCTGGCGTCAAGGTAAGTTCCCGCGACCACACCCGCAGTGTTGATGCCGAAGGCGATTGTTCCCTGCATCGCACCTGTGCCTGCGCCCGGAACGTTGAAGGCGGTGATGCTGCCGTTGGCGGCGCGCTCGTAGCCGTGCAGGGCCATGCTGGCATCCATGTAGGTTCCTGCGATCACTCCCGCGGTGTTGATGCCGATGCCGTAGGTTCCCTCCAGTCCCTTGGACGTGCCTGTAGTGCCCGCGCCCGGAGCGCTGAAGGTCGTGATGGTGGTGGTGCTGGGGTTGCGCACGAAGCCGTGATACACGCCGCTGGTGTCCACATAGGCTCCCGCGATCGTTCCCCCGGTATTGATGCTGGCGGCGCCGGTTCCCGGAACCAAGCCGGTGGTGCCTGCGCCCGGAGCGTCAAAGGTGGTGATGGTCCCACTGGCCGTGCGCTCGAAGCCGTGGAGCGCGCCGCTGGCGTCGGTGTAGCCTCCCGCGATGGTCCCCGCCGTATTGATGGTGATGGGCCTGGTTCCCTCAGACTGGCCAGTGCCCGCGCCGGGAACATCGAAGGTGGTGATGGTGCCGCTGGCGCTGCGCAGGAAGCCGTGATACACGAGCCCGGAGTCCCGGTACATTCCGGTGATTGTGCCTGCTTTGTTGATGCTGGAGGCGGCGGTTCCCAGATGCCAGTTTGCGATTGCGCCCGGAACGTCGAAGGTGGTGATCGTGCCGCTGGCAGCGCGTACGAAGCCGTGATACCCATTGCTCGCGTCGGAGTAGTATCCCGCGATAACCCCCGTCGCGTTGATACTTACGGGGAAGGTTCCCTGTTTGTTGCTCGTGCCTGCGCCCGGAGCGTCGAACTCCGTGATGGTGCCGTCGGCGGCACGCACGAAGCCATGAGCCACGTTGCCCGCCACCAGATAGACTCCCGTGATCGTCCCCGCCGTGTTGATGGCGATACCGATGGTTCCTTCCAGCGCGCCGGTGCCAGCGCCTGGAGCGTCGAACTTGGTGATGGTCTGCGCCCGCGCCGATAAGGCCGCTATGACGGCTGACCCAGGCAGAATTGCTAACGCCAGCGCTGTGCCCGCCGCTCGTCTGCGTATTCCAGAAATCAAACTCCGCGCTGGCGTGGTTATGTTCATAAGCCTCCTACCTGCTTGTTGGGAGAAAAACGGCCCGGTCTGGCTGCCGATTGGGGAGGGAATTTCGCGGCGGCCATGAAACGCGGAATTATCCTCCGGATGAGGCTTTCGGTCAACATGAAAGGTTTTGCACCCACCGATTGTGATTCAGGTGGCGGAGCTTCTCCACGCGCTTGTGCTCGCTCCACACCCGGAAATCATAAAAGCGAGGCTGTCATACGTGCTGCGGCTCGACCCGTCAGGGAACGACACTTTCATATCGTAAACAACCGCCTTGCAGAAAAGAGGCACGGCCAAAAGCCGTGCCTCAAGCTCTATCCGCGTTGATCCGCGAAAATCCGCGGCGAAAAAGGTTTAGTCCCGCACTCCGTCCATGAACGCCCGCAGCTTCCGCGATCTTGACGGATGCCGCAACTTGCGCAGCGCTTTGGCTTCGATCTGGCGGATGCGTTCGCGGGTTACGGCGAAGCTCTGCCCGACTTCTTCCAGGGTGTGCTCGCTGCCGTCTTCGAGGCCGAAGCGCATTTTGATTACTTTTTCTTCGCGCGGGGTCAGCGTGCGCAGGACCTGTCCAGTCTGGTCCTTGAGGTTCACGTTGATCACGGCTTCGGCCGGTGAGACCACGGCGCGGTCTTCGATGAAGTCGCCGAGATGCGAATCTTCCTCTTCGCCGATTGGCGTTTCGAGCGAGATAGGCTCCTGCGCGATCTTCAGGACTTTCCGCACTTTCGCCACCGGAATATCCATGCGCTTGGCGATTTCTTCCGAGGTCGGCTCGCGTCCCAGTTCCTGCACCAGCTGACGAGAAGTTCGTATCAGCTTGTTGATGGTTTCGATCATGTGCACTGGGATGCGAATGGTACGCGCCTGGTCAGCAATGGCCCGAGTAATCGCCTGCCGAATCCACCATGTGGCGTAGGTGGAAAATTTGTAGCCGCGGCGGTATTCGAATTTGTCCACGGCTTTCATCAGGCCGATGTTGCCTTCCTGAATCAGGTCGAGGAACTGCAGTCCGCGGTTGGTGTATTTCTTGGCGATGGAAACAACGAGACGAAGGTTGGCCTCGATCAGCTCGCGCTTGGCCTGCTCCGCGTCCATGTCGCCCTGGATGATCTCGCGCTGGGTGCGCTTGAGTTCCTGAAACGACACGCCGGTTTCCAGTTCCAGCTTCTCCACTTCGCCGCGAACGGCACGCGACTGGCGCCGGTATTCTTTTTTCTGCTCTTCACTGCGAGTGGCGTCGGCCTTGCGCTCGAGGTTTTGCGACTGGCGATCGAGCGAGCGCATGCCGTCGACCATCTTGTTCAGGCGGTCGATCAGCCGTTTGCGTTCGGCGTTGGTGAATCCCAGCTTGCGCACCGCCTGCGACACGCGAACAATCGCGCGGGCAAAGTTGCGGCGCGCCCGGCGATGGTCCTTGGGACGCTTTTTCTGCGAAACCGCAACGTACTTTTCTTCGACGACGCTGACCTTTTTGTACAACTTGGCCATGGCGTCGATCTTGCCGGTGAACTCGTTCAGGCGATTTTGCAGAATCTCGTCGGTGATCTCTTCTTCGTCGAAGGTGACCACTTCCTTGATCGAGCGCACGCCCTTCTTGAGGTCTTCGCCCATGGCCAGCAGTTCCCGGATGACGATGGGAGACCGCGACAAGGCCTTGAGCACGCGAATCTGTCCACGCTCGATGCGCTTGGCGATTTCCACTTCGCCTTCGCGCGTGAGCAGGGGCACGGTGCCCATCTCGCGCAGATACATGCGGACGGGGTCGTTGGTTTTTTCCAGAGCTCCGGGTGTGAGGTCGAGTTCGACGTCCTCGGAGCCTTCTTCAATATCCTCGAATTTTTTATCGAGCGCGGCAGAGGAAGGCAGTTTGGGGCCTTCCAGCACGTCGATGCCTTGCGTACCAATGGTGGTCAGCAGATCGTCCAGGTCGTCGGGAGAGTGCACGTCATGCGGTATGAGGTCATTGACCTGGTCATACGTGAGGTATCCCTTTTCTTTGCCTGTGTCGATCAGCTTTTTTATGTCCTCGTATTTGTCGTCAAGAGCCAAGAAGTATCCTTCAACTACGCAATTCGCTCGTCGAGAGCGTTGTGGTAAAGTTCCGAAAGGGTGGGAATCTGGGGTATTGCGGGATTGTGCTTAGCACAAACTTATAGAGTCTAGCACATAAGTGCTGGAGCGTCTATCAGTTGCCCCGCCTCAAGGCCCGTTCCTAATTCCCTTGCCCGCCGCTATCTCTAATTCTGCTAAATAGTTAGATGGTTTGGAAGGTGTTTTTGTTTCATGCGTTTAGCCTTCTTTTCTCCTTCATGCCTGGTCGCGATCTTTCTGTCGCGGCCTGATTCTCAGGCCGCGACTCCTGGATCCATCAGTGCACGCTTCACTCGTTCTAGCTCCCGCAGCAGCTCGTTTCGACGCGCTGGGTCTTTCCCGTTGTCCGACTTCAAGTCGTGCAGAATCCGCGACATATCGCGCTTCAGATGAATCTTGCGCAGCGCCCTCACTGCACTTTCGAGATGCTCGGCGGTGAGTTCCTCGTCTTCTTTCAGCAAGATGGAAGCGAGCAGACGGCGATCGCCTTCTGATTGCGGTACTTCCATTACATCGGCAATTTCTGGGCTGGCGTTGAGCAGGGCTTCGGCCAGGGACTCGGTAGCGAGGCCGCGGTAAAGGGCATTGTTTTGAAGAACGTAGCGGGCCTGGCGGGCGGGATCAAACTCTTCCTCTGCGCCGTCTCGGGCGGAGAGATGGCCTTCTCCGGGCTGCATCTGGCGGGCGGAAGCCAGGGCGCGGATGAGGATGCGTTCGGCGTCGGTGACCTGGGCTTCGGCGGGGGCTTTCACGGTTGCCGCCGAACGAGTGGCCGCGACGTGCCTCAACTCCTGCCGCAGAGTGCCGGAGTCGATGCCCAGTTTTTGCGCGATCTCTTGCGCCAGCTCGTCACGCACGATGCGGCTGGGGACGCGCTGGATGTGCGGGAGCAGGTAGTTCACTGCCTTCTGCTTGCCTTCGCCGCTGCGCGCCGGGAACTGTGCGCGGGCGCGTTCGATCAGGTAGTCGAAATATCTCTGCGAAGTTCTAAGAGCGGCGGCGTAGGCGTCTTTGCCTTTGCGGCGAATGTAGAGGTCGGGATCGAAACCTTGTTCGAGGGTCAGGACCTTGACGGTGAATTCTTCTTCTACGAGCAAGCCCAGGGTGCGTTCAGTGGCTTTCGCCCCGGCAGTGTCGGGATCGAAATTGACGACTACATTTTTGCTGAAGCGGCCGAGCAGCTTGCCTTGCAGTTCGGTGAAGGCGGTGCCGGAACTGGCGATTACATTCTGGAATCCGGCGGCGTAGACGGAAATGCAATCCATTTGGCCTTCGACCAGGATCGCGTAATCGAACTTCTTGACCCATTCCTTCGCGAGATCGAGGTTGAACAGAACTTTACCTTTGGAATAGATCGGCGTTTCAGGGGAGTTCAGATATTTCGGTCCGGCTTTTTCGTCGGTGGCGAGGGTGCGTCCGGTGAAGGCGATGATTTTTCCCGCTTCGCTGGAGATGGGGAACATGATGCGGTTGCGGAATTTGGAGTAAATCGCTAGTTGCGAGTCCCGAGTCCCGAGTCCCGAGCGGGTCGTCGGTCGTTTGTCGTTGGTCGTTGGCTCAACCTCCTTGTCGTCCCGAGCGGAGTCGAGGGACCCCGGGTTTTGCTCAGGACTCGGAGCTCGGGATTCAGGACTCGCGTCTTTCCACGAGAACAGGCCGCTTTCGCGGAGGACTTCTTCGCTGAATTCGGATTTCAGGCGGTCGCGGAGGAGGAAGCCGGAGTCGGGAGCGTAGCCGATACGGAAGCGGGCGATCATCGCTTCGTCGAGGCCACGGCCCAGGAGATATTCGCGGGCGCGGGCGCCTTCGGGACGCTTCAGGCATTCCTGGAAAAATGTGGCGGCGCGTTCGTGCACGTCGAGAAGCTGGGCGCGCAGGCGGGCTTCTTTAGCTTCGCCGGGAGTCGAGTACGCGGCCTTGGGCAGCGGGATGCCCGCCTTCTGGGCCACCATGCGGACGGCTTCCGGGAAGGTGATGTTTTCGATTTTCTGGACGAAGCTGAACACATCGCCGGAGACGCCGCAGCCAAAGCAATGATAGAACTGGCGCGTCGCGTGGACGGAAAACGACGCCGTCTTCTCGCCGTGGAACGGGCACAGCCCGGAAAAATTCTGCGCCCCGGCCTTCTTCAGCTTGACGTAGTCGCCGATGATGCGGACGATATCCGCCTGCTGCTTGACCGTGTACGCGAAGTCGCCGGGGTTGGCCATGAGTGAGGGAGACTTCTCCGTTGGAATTTTGAGGGAGAAAAGGGCTGTAGGGAATATACCGGAGGGGGATAGTTGTGGAGAAGCTGTGGGAATCGGGTGTTAGTGGTTGATGGGGATGGAAAACCTAGCATCGAAAGGAAAAGCATTGTTTGTAAGAGCGCGTCCATCGCCGAGGCTCCTCCGGCGTCCGTCTCTTTCGTCCCTGCGTGACTCGGTTTCCCTTTTTCCACTGTACCCAGGACTTGCGTCCTGGGCCATTATATGTCGCCGCTCCGCGGCTAGGTGCGAATCGCTGCCGACTCTCAACTCCTACACCGCTTTGCCGATAGATAGCGCAGGGGGCGTTTATCTGCCGTGCTTACCGTGGAACAATATGCGGCGTCGGTGGTGGGGAAGTATCAGGTGATTCCAGAGACGGGGTCGGCGGCGCATCGGGCGGCGGATGCGGTGATGCCGGTGTTGAAGGAGTGGGCGGGGCAGTCGCTGCTGGGGATTACGCTTTCGGGGGCGTATGCGCATAACACGGCGATTTCGCTGGCGTCGTCGGTGGATGTGCTGGTTTCTTTGAGCCCCATCGCGGGGATGGAAATGAAAGCGGTGTTCTGGAATCTGTTTGAGTTTCTGACCAAGCACGATCTCAAGGCGGGCACGCGGCAGGTTTCGATGCAAGTGCAGAGCAAGGGGCTCAAGGTGGACATCATCCCGGTGTACCGCGACCCGGCGGGTTCGGGATGTCTGCTGCACAATCGACGGTCGGAGACGGCGATCCGCACGGATCCGGCGCGGCATGTGCATCTGGTGGCGAACTCGGGGCGATCGCAGGAAATTTGCGCAATCAAGATCTGGCGCGAGCGGAGCTCGCTGGAGTTTCCTTCGCTTTACCTGGAGCTATCGGTGATGCAGGCGCTGGAGGGGGAGCGATTTGGACAGTTGTCGGACAATATCTCGACCGTGTTCCGTTATCTTTCGGGGCGGTTCCGGACGGTGGCGGTGCGCGATCCGGCAAACTCGGACAATGTGGTTTCGGACGATCTGGCGGACGTGGATAAGCAGGCTGTTGCGAAGGCGGCGCATGCGGCGCTGTATGAGGAGAATTGGAAGAAGATTTTCTGGTGAGGGGGGTAGGCTTCGGGCTTGAATCAAAATCCCCGCCCTGTCCGTCCAAAGAACGGACGGACAAGGACGGGGCACCCTCGGGTTCGAGCTTTAGACTCGCAGCTCTACGACCGTGGCTCCGGCGCCGCCTTCGTTTTGCGGGGGTTCGTTGACGGACTCGACGTGGGGATGCTGCTGAAGGAGCTGGCGAAGAGCTTTGCGGAGGATGCCCATGCCACTGCCGTGGACGACGCGGACGCGCGGGAGACCGGCGAGGAAGGCGCGGTCGACGAAGCGTTCGACTTCGCGGGAAGCGTCGTCGACGGTGCGGCCGATGACGTTAATCTCGGTGGGGACGTTTGCATTTTCGTTGTCGCTGTTCAGCGACACGGAAATGCCGCGGGCGCGCGCGGCTTGGACGGGAGAATCTGCTGCGGCGGCGCTGTGCGCGGAGGTGAGGACTTCGGCGATGTCGTCGCGAGGGACTCTCATTTTCATGGCGCCGACCTGGACTTCGAAAGTGCGGTCGTCGATTTTGCGCATGATTTTTGCGGGGCGGCCGGTCGACTTTAACTTCACCGTGTCACCTTCGGAGACATGCTTGACGACTTGCGGCTGGGCGTGGGGATCGCCCTGGTCGGCGCCGGTGGAGTGTGCGACGACGGTGGAATCGAATTGCTCACGGAATTCGCGGCGCAGTTTGGCGATGCGGCGTTCCGCGTCTTTAGAAAGTTTTTGCGCGGCGGCGCGGTCCTGGATGGCGTTGACGGATTCGCGGGCTTGATATTCGAAGTCGCGGAGGACGCTTTCCAGTTTTTTCTCCAGGTCGCGGATTTTTGCCTGCTGGGCGATTTTCCCTTCGGTGGCGAGCCGGGTTTTTTCTCGGTCCAATTCCTGTTCGCGAGATTTCAGGCGGAGACGTTCGGCTTCGGCTTCGCGCAGATCGGCGTGGAGGCGGTCGAGGAATTGGCCGACGTCGCGGGCCTGGGTGCCGAGGCGGGAGCGCGCGGAGTCGATGATGGCGGGATTCAGGCCGAGACGCTGCGCGATGTTGATTCCTGCCGAGGCGCCGGGAACGCCGACTTTCAATTCGTAGGTGGGCTGCAGCGTCGCTTCGTTGAATCCGACGGAGGCGTTCAAGACTCCTGCGGTGTTGGCTCCGTAAACTTTCAGCGAAGTATGATGCGTGGAGATGACTGCGATACAGCCGATGTGAAGGAAGTGGCCGGCGATAGCCACGGCGAGGGCTGCGCCTTCTTCGGGATCGGTGGCCGAGCCGAGTTCGTCGAGCAGGACGAGCGAGTTGGCAGTGGCGGTGCGGGAGATGAAATCGATGTTGGTGACGTGGGCGGAAAAGGTGGAGAGATTTTGCTCGATGGATTGATAGTCGCCGATGTCGGCGAGGATGGCGTCGAAGACGGGGAGCTGGGCGCGGTCGGCGGGGACGGGGATTCCGGATTGCGTCATGAGGGCAAGGAGTCCGACGGTTTTCAGGGTGACGGTTTTTCCTCCCGTGTTGGGGCCGGTGATGACCAGCTGACGGGTGGGAGCTTCGAGTTCGACGGTGACGGGGATGATGGGCACACCCTTTAGCTTTAAGTTATGTTCAAGCAGAGGGTGGCGGGCGTTGTGAAGAAGCAGGCTCGCTGCGCTCGCTGGACAGCCGAGGCGGCTGTCCCTACATAAGGTGACGGGGACGCAGTTGTAGTCCTCGGCGAAGCGGGACTTGGCGAATTGGAGTTCGAGTTCGGATAGCGAGTGTTCGGCGGCGCGGATCGATTCGGATTGGTCGCCGATTTGGCGGGTCATCTCTTGCAGGATGCCGTGAATTTCGGATTGCTCTTCGTCGAAGAGGCGGACGAGTTCGTTATTTTGCTCGATGGTTTCGAGGGGCTCGACGTAGACGGTTTGGCCGCTGGAACTGGCACCGTGGACTACACCCTGGACACGGCGCTTCTGTTCGATTTTTATGGGGATGACGAAGCGTTCGCCGCGGATGGTGATGAGTTCGTCCTGGACGGTGCCGCCTTCGGCGAGTTTTCGTAGATAGCCGCGGAGGGATTCCTGGATGGTACGGCGCTGCTTTTCGATTTCGCGACGGATGCGGGCGAGGCCGGGTGAGGCGTGGTCGTCGAGGGTGCCGTCAGGCTGAATCTTGTTGCGGAAGAAGCGCAGGAAGGCGGTGAAGTCGGGGATTTGGGCGGAGAGCGCGTGCACGCCGCGCCAGTCGGATTTCATGGCGGCGGGGGGATGCTGGACGATCTCACGCCATTCGGCGGCGCGGTCGACGAGGTGGACGACGTCGCGAATTTCGGTGGTTTCGAGGACGGCCCCGGCGATGCGGGATTTTTCCACCAACTGGCCGATGGCGACCAGGCCGGAGAATTCGAAGCGTCCGCCGACGCGGCGGAACTCGCGGATCTCGGTGGTGAGCTGCTGCTGGGTTTCGATCCAGACGAGATCGGTGGAGGGGGCTAGCGCGGTGATGTGGCTCTGGCCGAGCGGGGAAGAGGCGTAGCCGCGGAGGAGTTCGCGGAGGGAATCGAACTCGAGCACGCGGGCGGACGTGTGGAGCAACTCGCTGGGCATCGCAATTTTATGGTACAGGAAGCGGTCGGGCCTTTGGCTGGCGCGCGGCGGTGGAGAAGAGTGAGATTCCTCCGCCGCGAAGAAAGGCGAGGCGTTCGGAATGACAAAGGATTGGGGTGGAACTTTTGAGGATTAGGCTTGCGCTGGTCAGGCTTTGGCGGCTTCGGCCACGAGCACGGCTTCCGGGGTGGCGGCGGGGAGGCGCAGGATGAATAGTGCGCCGCCTTCGGATTTGTTCTGGCAGGTGATTTGGCCGCCGTGGTCTTGCACCACGCCATAGGCAGCGCTCAGGCCCAGGCCGGTGCCTTTTCCCACCGGCTTGGTAGTGTAGAAGGGATCGAATACTCGCTCCGGTTCGCGCATGCCGGGACCGGTGTCAGAAAACTGGAGAACGGCGTCGCCCTGAAACTGGAGGGCGCTGACGGTCAGGGATCCGCCGCCAACTTCGGCCATGGCGTCCATGGCGTTTTCCATGATCTCGTAAAACGCCTGGAACAATTGATTGGCATTCCCGGCTACGCGCGGCAAGCCGGGCTCGAGGGCAACCGAGACTTTGATGCGGCTGGAGCGATGTTTCGCTTCCAGCATTTGAGCGCCGCGTTGCAGCAGCGTCCCCAGATCAACGGCTGATCTTTCGCCGTGAGTCTGCTGGGCAAAGCTGAGGAGATTTTCCACGAGATCGCGGGTACGCTGCGCCTGGTGGACGATTTTGCGGACCATGGAGCTTTGCTCTTCGGTGAGGCGCTGGCTGGTCCATAGCGTTTCGGAATGAGCCATGATGGCGCACAGAGGATGGTCAATCTCGTGCGCCGCACCTGCGACCAGATGGCCGAGGGAAGCCAATTTTTCTTTTTGGACGAGGTGATTCTGCAGCCGCTGCTGATCCTCGTAAGCCTGGCGGGAATCTTCGAGAATCTGCATCAGAGCCTGGTCCTGAAGATACTGCCGCAGAAACACGAACGCGCCCAGCGCAAGCATGGCGATCAGCACGGCGAACAGACGAAACGTTCGCGAGGCGGGCGGGGACGTGTCGAAAAGGAATGTCCATAAACCCAACGCAGGCAAGGAGAGAATTGCCAGCATGGCGAGGCGCGGGGCAATGCCACCCCAGCGCCATTTCGTGGCGGGGGGCTCGCTGGCAAGCTGCCATTCACGCGCGGCGAGCGAGGCGGCCGCCATCCAGGCAATCGCGCCCACCAAGGGGATGTCATAGGCGCTGCCCGAATAATAGCGGCCCGTATTGATGGCCTGATCCAGCGCGTAGGAACAGGCGGCATACAAAAGGTTGGCGCCAAGAACATGGGCGTAGAGGCGGCGCCAACCTCCGGAACTATTCCAGGTGGCAAAGCCCAGGACTGCCAGGAGCAGGACTTTTTCCAGGTGATACAAACCTTCGTAGGAAGAATCGTAAGCGTGTGGATTGAGCACCACGTACTGGTCGGGAACGACGACGAAGGCGTAGAGGAAGATCCACCACACCAGCAACATCAGAAAATTTACGGTGCTGAGTTGAAAACGCGATTCCGTGCGTTCGAGGTCGGGACGCCAGGAGACGGCGGCCAGGATGGGAACAAGATGAAAGAACAGCACGATGTCGGCGAAGTAGGGATCGGGAATTTCCAGGTGGAGGATACCCTCGCGATAGGTCCACGCGGCCTGGTTGAAGCTCCAAAGGAAAAAGCCCAACGCCATGAGTCCCCAGAAGCGGCGTTCCACGCGGGGCGCGGCGAAAGCGTTGGCCAGCATGACGCCGCTTGCCCCGAGCATGAGAAGCAGGACGAAGAAGTCGCCGAAGGCGATGATTGCGGGTCCGCGATGCGCGGACAGGGACACGACGGCGTGAGCCAGAGTGATTCCAGCCGCGGCGACGTACCAGCAGTGTTGGCGGAGCAGACCCATCCGGCTCCAATTCTATGGGAGGTTATTTGGGTTCAGGGGGTGGGAAACGGGCGGCAGGTTACTTTGGTTACATGCGTGGTCAGGTGCCAATCTGTGGACGAGATCGCTGGCTCGGGGTGGCTGGAAAAAGCGGTGGAGGGGAACAGCAGTGAAGCGAGGGAGATCCCTCGCTGCGCCCGAAGAACGGCTCCGCTCGGGATGACGCCATTGGGAGAGTGTCCGTCCTACACGGGCGGGGATGGTCTAGAATCAGGACGGGTGGCGCTGGAATCGCGCTTTCCCCCCGGTGATCCGCCATGGCATTTCCTGTTACCCGCCTTCGCCGTCTCCGCCGCACGGGAGAGCTTCGCAACTTGGTGCGCGAAACCCGGCTGACGCCGGATGCGTTTGTTTATCCGATGTTCGTTTGCCCGGGGGAAGGAGTGCGCAAGGAAGTGCGCTCGATGCCGGGCGTGTTCAATTTGTCGGTGGACGAAGCGGTGAAAGAAGCGCGGGAAGTGCATTCGCTGGGGGTGCCGGCGGTGATTCTGTTTGGGCTGCCGGATAAGAAAGATGAAGTTGCGACCGGAGCCTGGGCGGACGACGGGATCGTGCAGCAGGCCGCGCGGGCCATGAAGCGAGAAGTTCCCGGGCTGATTCTGATGGGGGATGTGTGCCTGTGCGAGTACATGTCGCACGGGCATTGTGGGATCGTGAAAGCGACGCCGTTGGCGCAATCCCTGGGTGCAGCGGCCCGAGACACGCTGAAATCAGGTCGGGTGGTTGTGGTCCAGAACGACGAGGAGAAAGCGAAAGCCATCGAAAAGGTCGCATCCCAGATGGCTGATTACGCCCGCCGCATCGACTTCGAAATCGACAATGATGCTTCCCTGGAACTGCTGGCGCGGACTTCGGTGTCGCTGGCGCGGGCGGGCATTGACGTGATCGCGCCCTCCGACATGATGGACGGGCGCGTGGGCGCGATCCGAAAGGGGCTGGATGAAGCGGGCTTCATCAATACGCCGATCCTTTCTTATGCGGCGAAGTTTGCGTCGGGATTTTATGGACCGTTCCGCGAAGCGGCGGATTCGACTCCGCAATTCGGCGACCGGCGGTCGTATCAGATGGATGGCGCGAATGTGCGCGAGGCCATGCGTGAGATCGAACTCGATGTTGAAGAGGGCGCCGACATGATTATGGTGAAGCCGGCCATGCCTTATCTGGATGTGATCGCAGCGGCGCGAGACCGGTTTGACCTGCCGCTGGCAGCGTATCAGGTTTCCGGAGAATACGCGATGATCGAGGCGGCGGCGCGGAACAATTGGATTGAGCGCGAGCGCGTGATGATGGAGTCGCTGGTGAGCATCCGGCGGGCGGGAGCGAGCATCATTTTGACTTATTACGCGAAGGATGCGGCGCGGCTGTTGGGGTGACAGTGTCTGCGCGATCTTGATTGGGTCGTGGTCAGGACACAAGCGAAAAAATCAGGGGCTGAAGCCTGGGGTAATTTCAAGCCTTTACGCGGCGCTGAAGCGCCGCTCTTCCACGGTATTCCTGCGCATCCGTAAATCCTTCCGCAGTCTCTGGGGTCGTGCCCTTCCCAAATGTTGGGAGAAAGAAAAAGCCGCGAGGAGATCGCGGCTTTATCCTGAGGCATTATCTCGGGGACTGACTCGAGATTGGGTCCGAGGTGCGAGCTACTTTGCTTCGTGTTTGTCTTTGTAGATCTGACGGCTGGTTTTGTTCTGTTCGCGGTTGAGCTTGTTCTGCTCGGCTTTGGTCAGGTGGCCGTTGTGAGCGGCCATGTCGGCCTTCTCCTGGTTCTCGGTTTTGGCTTCGCGATTTTCCAGGTGCGCGGCCTGTCCGGGCGTCAGGGTGCCGTTCTTCTCGCCGTTGGCGATGCGGTCCTGCTGGTTCTGCTCACGGGCGTTCACTTCGTTGACGCGAGGATGATTGGGATCGACCACGCCCGCGCCCGCGCCAGAAGTGTTGTCTTGGGTTTGAGCAGAGGCGGCGCCAACAAACATCAGACCACCCGCTGCCAGGACTAAGAGCGACTTTGTGAGTGTATTGATCATGTGTGGGAAAACCCCCGCAACGAAGCTTAGTTGTGCAGCGTTGGGAGCCGCCAGTTACAAAAGTCGAATGTACGAATTCCAAACGAGGCACGACGAATTTTCTGGTAACCGCGCGCTGGTTACCCGAGTCACGGGGCGAGCAAGCCTCGAGTTTTTGTAGACGTGCTGGCGCATGTGCCGGGAGTTGCAGGGGGAGGAAGAGCTAACCACAGAGGACACAGAGAATCACAGAGGAAGTAGCGCGAGTTTCTAGGTGAGTTCAGGCTCCGGAGCCCTGGCTGGTCTGAAACTTGACTTCGACCTGGCGGCGGTCTTCGTCGGAAACTTTGAACATGGAGCGCGGCTTGAGTTCGAGGAAGCTGGCGATGAAGACTTCGGGGATCTGGCCGATGCGGGTGTTGTAGGTGTTGACGTCGTCGTTGAAGAACTCGCGGCGGTCGGCGATGCGCTCTTCGAGTTCGCTGATGCGGTGCTGCAGTTTTAGGAAATTTTCGTTGGCCTTGAGCTGCGGATAATTTTCGGCGACGGCGAACAGCCCGCGGAGAGCGCCGGTCATCTGCAGGTCGGCGGTTGCTTTCTGGGCGATGCTGGCGGCGTTCACTGACGCCGCGCGGGCCTGGGTCACGGCCAGCAGAGTTTGCTGCTCGTGCTGCATGTAGCCTTTGACGGTTTCGACCAGGTTGGGAATCTCGTCGTGGCGCTGCTTGAGCAGAACGTCGACGTTGGCCCAGGCTCGGTCGTTTTCGTTGCGGAGGCGGACGAGTTCGTTGTAGAGGATTACGGCGTAGATGAGCACGCCCGCGATGAACAGGATGAAGGCCAGGCCTGTGATGAGGTTGCTGTTCATGGGCTCAGGGTAACACTGAAGGTGCCAGTGGAGGGGTGGGTGGGGCAAGTGTTAAGAGGGTTGCGGGGAAAAGCAGTGGTTAGTGGCTAGGGGTTAGTGGTTAGCGGGACGGCCTAGGCGGCCGTCCCTGCATATTTCGTTAGGTTCTTAGTCTTTGCTGGGCTTTTTGGGAGTCAGGTCGCAGGCTTCTTTGATTTGGTCGAGGTTCAGGCCTGCAGGGGAGAATTCCGCGATTTCTCTGCCCTTTTGGCCGTGAATGCGCACTTTGAAGATTTGGGCGCCGATCAATCCGCGCGTGGTGCCTTTGTCCATGGAGAGGAAACGATCACGTATCCAGTTCCAGCCATGGTAGCTGTGGGTATCGTCGATGCGGACCATGACTTCCATTTGCGGTTGTCCCCAGAAGCCGGGACGGTTGGGCGGGCCGAGGCGGATGCCTGGATTGAAGTCGGCGTAAGTGTACTTGTGATCGGTACACATGATTTCGATGCGCGGCTTGTAGTCGGGATCCTCGGCCAAAAAGTTGTCGGCGAGGAGTTCGAAGCGGACTTTCTTGGCGCCGGTCATCTGGTCTTCTGAGCGGAACTCCATCCACTTGCCGCCGGCGCTGACGCCGTCTTTTTCGCCCTGATATGGACTCATGGCGCCAGAGCCCGGTGCGTCCTGGGCGACGGTGGAGATTGCAGCTACCGATAGCACAAAGCAAGCTGCAAGCAGCTGTGCCAGGAATAAGTAATTATTCAGAAATGAGCGCGTTTTCAAGATGGCCTCCAAATACAAAAACCCTTACCTATATTGAACCGAAACGGCGGGGAAAAGTTGCACGAAAAGATGCAGGGGCTGAGCCCCCGCTGATTCCGGGGCTGACGCGGCGCTGAAGCGCCGATCTTCGGCGGTGCTGCAGGGGCTAGCGGGCGTTGATTCGCAGGTCGATGTAGACCTGGGAGCGGTCGTCGAACTGGCTGACGGACTTGGTGTCGCTCTTGTGGCCGTTGTACTGGGCGTAGACCTCGTAGTCCACGGCGCTGGAAAGCGCGGGGAAGCGGTAGGTTCCGTCCTGGCTTACGATGTAAGTCTTGACGGTGCGCGTGCGGGTGTTGGTGAGATAGACGACGGCGTTGACCAGCGGGTTGTCCTGGCCATCGAGAACTTTGCCGTAGAGCAGGCGTCCGGCGTTTTTGTCTTTTTTGTCGGGCGAGGCATGCGCCAGAGGGCCCATGACAAGCAGCATCAGGGCCCAGGCTGTGAGCAGGGCAACGGATTGTCTGCGATTCATGCCGTATCTCATTTTTCCCATTGTCTCACGGGGGCTCGGGAGCCTCAGGCTATTGAGCCAGGTGCAGGCCTGTGTCTTCGCGCTCGTCGTAGTCGACGTGGACTTTGACTTCGCTGACCAGGTGCAAGGGCTTTCCGTCGGCAGTTTTGATGCCTTTTAGATCTGCCGTCAGGATGTAATCCGCCTCGCCGGGGGGAACGCGCTGGGCGAATTCTCCGTGATGGTCCGAGTAGACCTGCCATTTAGGCTTCTTGTCCTGGGCGCGCCGGATTTTGACAGGGACGCCGAAGACGGGGCGGTCGTCGGGTCCCCAGACGGTGCCGAAAATCAGGGCATACTCTTTCTTCGAGGGCTTGGAGGCGGCCGGCAGCGGGACACTTGCAGCGGGGAGCGATAAAGCGGCAAGCAGGAGGCATAACAGCGGCTGTTGAAAAGAACCAGAAATATGGCTGGCCCTAGGAGTAGTCACCGTCTTCGCTTTCCTCCTCTTCTTCTTCCTCTTCGATGTAGCCTTCTTCGACGGCTTTGAGCTCGAGCGGGTTGGTAGTAACGACCTCAAAATCGATGCCGCACTCGGGGCAGGAGATGACTTCGCCCTCGTCGACATCGTCTTCTTCCAAGTCGAGTTTCGTATCGCATTCCGGGCACAGCACCATAAAGCCTCCCTGGCCGATTAGATCCCCCTGATAATATTTATTTTTCCGACACCGCAGGTCAAGGGGTGTGGCCGGCGGAACGGAGATTATTCAGTCGGCGGGCCGGAATCGTCTGTCATAGACGTTCGTCGCCTGAAACTCACTCAGGACGCGCGCGCTACCTTTCGTGCTTGACGTTTTGCGCTTGAACAATTGGTGCCACCTGGCGGTTTGGAGCTATCAAGATGCGGCGATTCCCGAAAAGATTCCTGAAAAAAGTGTGGCTTCTCTTGATGATGCCTGGGCTGGGGCTGGTAGCGACGTGGGAGGCTCCGGCTCAAAGCACGAGGCCCGCTCAAACCAGGTCCACTCAAACAAGGCCCGCTCGGACCGAGGCTCGCGTCGCGGACGCGCGAATTGCGGCTGCGCTAGGGAGTGCATCGGCTGCGCGGATTCAGGCCAATGTCGAGAAGCTGGTGAGCTTTGGGACGCGGGCCACGATTTCGGCGCAAGATCCGGAAGCGATCGCCGCGGGGCGCGGGATTGGCGCGGCGCGGGAGTGGATCAAGGCTGAGTTCGAACGCTACTCGACGGAGTGTGGCGGCTGTCTGGAGGTGAAGGAGGACAGTTTTACCGAAGAACCGGGGGAACGGATTGCGCAGCCGACCGTGATCACCAATGTTTATGCGGTTCTCAAGGGGACTGGCGACCCGGCACGCATGGTACTGGTGACGGGACACTATGACTCGCGCAACAGCGGCACGCTCGATGGCAGCGGTGACGCCCCCGGTGCCAACGACGACGCAAGCGGTACGGCGGTGAGCCTGGAATGCGCGCGGATATTGAGCAAGATGTCGAGCAAGATGAAGTTTGCGGCGACGACTATTTTTCTGACGGTGGCGGGCGAAGAGCAGGGACTGAACGGCAGCCGCCATTTTGCCAAGATGGCGAAGGAGCAGGGCTGGAACCTTGAGGCGGTGCTGAATAACGATATTGTGGGCGGGGACAAGAGCGCGGAACAGAATCATTCGGTGGTGCGGGTGTTCTCCGAGGGGCTGCCTTTGAGCGCGACGGAGCAGGATATCCGGCGCATTCGAGGGTTGGGAGGCGAGAGCGATTCGGGGTCACGGCAAGTGGCGCGGTATATCGCCGATGTGGGCCGGGCGTACGCTGGCGCGATAGGGGTGAGGCCGATGTTGGTTCTCCGGCTGGATCGGTATCTGCGCGGAGGCGACCATTCGTCATTTAATCAGGAGGGATTCTCGGCCGTGCGATTCACGGAGTTTCGCGAAGATTTCCATCATCAGCATCAGGACGTGCGCGCCGAAAAAGGCATCGAATACGGGGACCTGGCCAAGTTTGTGGATTTCGATTACGTGGCGCGGGTGGTGCGGCTGAATGCGGCGACGCTGGCGTCGCTGGCTGCGGCTCCGGCGCCTCCGGCGAATGTTCACTTGGTGATGAAGGGCTTAGAGAACGACTCCACTTTGACCTGGGACGCCTCGCCAGGCGCGGTGGAATATGAGGTTTTGTGGAGAGCCACGACCAGCCCGGATTGGGAACACGTCCGAAAATTTGGCAACGTTACGCGCGCTACCCTGAAGCTGTCGAAGGATAATGTGATCTTCGCGGTGCGGGCGGAGGATCGTGCGGGACACGCGAGTTTGGCGGTGGTGCCGGTGCCGGAACGGTGACCAACAAACGAGTAGAATGAGCGCAGGAGCGAAGAGGAGAGTCTTTGCGGCGAACCAGAGAACCAATGATGTTGAGCTTTCCACCGTTCACCCGGGCGGTGATCTGGCTGCTGGCGAGCAACACCGTGGTGTTCCTGGGTTTGTCTGCCTTCGGCACACGGGCGGTTATCCATTGGGTGTACGACAATCTCGGCCTGGTGCCCAGCGAAGCAGTATTCCATTTTGCGGTTTGGCAGATTGTTACCTACAGTTTTATTCATGTCGGTTTCTGGCATTGGTTTGGAAACATGCTGGGCATCTGGATGTTCGGCTCGACGTTTGAAAGCTCGTGGGGCCAGCGGCGGTTTCTTGAGTTGTTCTTTACCGGGGTGATCGGAGCGGCGATCACAACGATTCTTCTCTCGTTCGCGCACATCCTGATTACTCCCGACACCGTAACCGTCGGCGCTTCCGGGGGACTGTTCGCCATCTTGATGGCTTTCGGCCTGGTTTTTGGGGAGAACGAAATCATGATGATTCCGTTCCCCTTCCTGATCAAGGCGAAGTACTTCGTCCTGATCCTGATCGTTGTGACGGTGGCCTTCGCCATCACTGGCGGTGGGAGCACCGCGTACCTGGCCCACCTGGGCGGATTGTTTTTTGGATACCTCTACGTAAAGTTCGCACCGGCACGGGGGTTGTTGGGACGATTCTCGCTCTCTGAGCGCTACTTTAGCATGCGCAATGGATATTACCGGTGGAGGCGGAGGCGGGCGGCGAAGAAGTTTGAAGTCTACATGCGGTCGCACGACCGGGATGTTCATTTCGACGAGCATGGCAACTATGTGCCGCCGGATGATGACCCGCGCAAGGGCAATGGGGGCGGGAAGTCGGGGTGGGTGAACTAGCGGTTAAGACCCGCCGCGGATTTGCGCGCTTAAGGCCCGGCGCGGATTCACGCGGATAAACCAACGGCCCTCGATCTGCAGCACGGCGTGGCGTACATCTTTCCCGCTGGCGGCAGAGACGTTGCAAGCAACGTCTCTACGGTTGAATGAATTGATCGAATTCTGACAGTATTTGCCGCGGGAGTTCTTCCCGCTTCGCTTTTCCTTTGAATCCCAGATCGTGACCTGCGCCTTCGACTATCAATAATTTTTTTCTGGCGGGGATCATCTTCAGCGCCTGCTCGATTTCGACGATGGTGCCGAAGGGATCGCGCGTGCCGTGGACGAACAGAGTTGGAGTTCGCAGGCTGGGAAGATGCTGGGTGCGCTGCTGCTCGGTCTTGCGCGGAGGATGCAGAGGATAGGACATCAAGAGCAAGCCCGGGACCAAGTCGGGTTCTTCGGCGCAGAGCATGCTGGATTGGCGTCCGCCGTAGGAATGGCCACCGAGGTACGTGGAACCCGACTCTCGCGAAGAGTGCATGGATGGGCCACCCGAGAGGATTTTATTGACGGCGGCGATGGCATTTTTCAGGCCGGCGCGGTCGCGTGCGGCGTCGGCGGGGCCGGGCGGACCGTAGGAGCGGGATTGGCGATAGGGCAGGTCGCAGCGCAGAACGGTGAATCCGGCGGTGCAGAAGGCGTCGGCGAGGGCGATCAGTAGCGGGGCTTGCGCATTGGAGCCCGCGCCGTGGGTGAGGACCAGGGCGTGGTTGTTTGGATTTTCTGGCGTGTGGAGGAAGCCGCGGACTCGGGGATCGGCGGAGTCGTCGGTGAAAGACCGGATGGAAGCAGTGGACACGAGATTCTCCGCAAGCATTCTAAATGGTGGATGCAGCTGCCTAGCTTCGCTCGGCCGGACAGCCGAGGGCGGCTGTCCCCACATCGGTCGTGCCAGCTACGGCGCTTTGCTCACTTCCAGCGGGACGGCTTCTAATTTCTCGTACACTTTCAGGATTTGAATTTCGTGCCCGAGTTTCGCCCAGCAGCGCTGCGCGTCGGGATCTTCCTGCGCGGCGCGGCGGGCTTCTTCGGACTTCCAGTAGCGCAGCAGGACGTAATGCGCTTGGCGGTCGCGATAGAGCAGGTCGCGGCTGTAACCTTTTGCGGAAAGAATGGCGATCAGTTCGCGGATGGTTTCAAGCGACGCGGCTTCCCCGTCGGGCACCGGTTCCCAGACTGCTACCGATAAGATTTCCTGAGGCATGCGAATCATTTCCTCCGGCGGGTGCGCCCCTTGGATTCGATTTTGGTTTGCTTAAAGCGAACTACCGCGCTGGCTTCTTCGAGGCTCACCTGATGCAGGCGCATGAAGTTGGTGGATCCGGAGGCCTGGCGCGTGCCGGCGACCACGCCGAGCACGTCTCCGGGTTTCAGCTGGCCGCGGCGCAACAGGTCCTGCTCGGCCATGGTCACCATTTGCTCGGCGGATTTGGCCTGGCGGCAGCGCACGGGATGAACTCCCCAATACAGGTTCACGCGCTGCACTACCGGCAGGGCATGCGTGAAGGCGTAGATCGGGACTTGCGGCCGATGCTTGGAAATCATGCGAGCGGTGTTGCCGGTTTCGGTAAACACCACGATCGCGCCCATGGGCAGGTCTTCCGCGGCGTGGGCGATGGATTCGCAAATGGTTTCGGCAACCGAAAGTCCGCGATGGTCGCGGCGGCGGCGGGGCTGCGTGAAGTCGCCCATGTTGCCTTCGGCCTCGACGACGATGCGGGCCATCATGGCGACCGCTTCGCGCGGATAACGACCGGTGGCGGTTTCCGCGGAGAGCATGACCGCATCGGTGCCGTCGAAAATGGCGTTGGCCACATCGCTGGCTTCGGCACGCGTGGGCCGAGGGTTCTCGATCATCGATTCGAGCATTTGCGTGGCGGTGATGACCGGCTTGCGCCACGCGCCGGCGCGGCGGATGACCTGCTTCTGGATGACGGGAACTTTCTCGGGGGCGACTTCCACGCCCAGGTCGCCGCGCGCCACCATGACGCCGTCAGCTACTTCGAGGATTTCTTCCAAATGGTCTATAGCTTGGGGCTTTTCCAGTTTCGCGATCACGGGAACGTCGGAGCGATGAGCGGCGATGATCTGCTTGACCATGCGGACATCGGCGGCGGAGCGCACGAACGAGAGTGCCACGGCGTCGACGCCGTGGTGCAGGCCGAATTCCAGGTCTTTGCGGTCTTTGGGAGTCAGCGCGGGGATGGAGAGGGCAACGCCGGGGAGATTGATCCCTTGATGCTCGCCCAGGGTGCCGCCATTCACTACTTCGCAGATTACGTCTCTGCCGCGAGTGCCGCGAACCCGCAGTTCGATGAGGCCGTCGGTGAGCAGGATGCGGGCACCCGGTTCCACTTCGCGGGCCAGGTCAGGAAACGTGGTGGAAATTCGGGTGGCGGTGCCGGGAATATCTTTCGGCGTGATGATGACGGTCGAACCGATTTCGATGTTGACCGATTCGTGCCGCTCCAGGCGTCCCGTGCGGATTTTGGGGCCTTGCAGATCCTGCAGGATGCAGACGCTTCGGCCTTCACGCTCGGCTGCGTGGCGCAGGCGTTCGATGTTGCGGGCATGATCTTCGTGCGAGCCGTGGGAAAAATTCAGGCGGGCCACGTCCATGCCGAGGCGGAGCAGGTCGCGCATGGCACCTTCGGAGTGGCAGGCGGGGCCGATGGTGGCGATGATTTTCGCGCGGCGACCGGCGCGCACGGCAGCCGGCGCGGGAGGGGGAGCAGGGTCGAGATCGGGCTTCGGAGCTTTCAACAGTTCACCGTCGATATTCACCAAGGTCCTAAGGAGGAATGGCCTAACTCGATGCCTAAATCATCGGCAGTTTGACACGAGCGAGACCCTCAGGGGCTAAAGCCCGAACTGCTGGGCTCCTGGATGGCGGCTGGAAGCCGTGCCCTTCCCAAAACCGTCCCGCTCTCAAAACCACGTACCTTCCAATCGCTTTGTGAGGTGGACGTCGCTAATCTGCCGCCCTGGGCCCATTAACCGCGGTCAGCTCTTTTCCCAGCATGGCTCGGGGGAACAGCATGGCGTTGAATTCCGCGCCCACCAGCACCACCAGCGAGATCAGGTACATCCAGACCAGCAGGGCGATGGCCGCGCCCAGCGATCCATACATAATGCTGTAGTTGGCGTAATGCTGCAAATACCAGCCAAAGGCCAATGTGACGCCGAACCACATCGCCGTGGCCAGCACCGACCCCGGCAGCACGCTATGCCAGGGCTGGGTGCGCGGAACGGCGTTGTGATAAATCAGCGCGATCACCGCAATGCTGGTGAGGGTGGCGATGAGCCAGCGCAGCGCGGACCACATCAGCAGAAAGTAAAAACCGAATTCGCGATTCAGATGGAAAAGAACACTGCGTTCGATGTTACTGCCGGAGGCGACCAGGATGGTGGCGAAGGTGAGCGGGATGCCGGCCAGAATGACCAGCGCGAAGGAAATCATCCGTTCTTTCACGAGGCCCCAGATCTTGGGAAGTTCGTAGGAGCGGCGGAAGCCGTCCATCCAGGAAATCATGACGCCGGAGGCGGTCCAGATGGTGAGCAGCGAAGTCGTGATCAGAAGGCTGGTGGAGTGCGTCGTGGCGCCTTTGAGGAAAGCCATGGCCGTGGCGCTGCCCGCGGGCAAGATGCTTCCCAGCGCGGTTGTGACTTCGAGCAGGTAGGGCTGGCCCCTGCGGAATGAAGCGAGGACGGAACCGACCACGAGTAAAAGGGGGAAAAAAGTAAGAATCGAGGAGTAGGCGCAGGCTTTGGCAATAGAAAAGGCGTCGTGCTGGAAAGCACGCCAGAACGCCAGCCGCAGCAGCCGCAAGAAGCGCAGGATCACCGACCCTAGAGTAGGGCCTGGAGGCACCGGACGCAAAGAGGGAAGTTCGCCGGGTTCTTCGATTTGCAAACGCTGGGGGTTGGCGTGCATGAATCGTGATGCCGACAGCCAAAAAGCTCGGGGGCGAACAAGTCGCCCCCGGGTCTATTGTAGCGCCACGGCCGTTACTCGGCGGCCAGTTCTTCGGTTTCGCCTTCGTGGCGCATCATCTCCAGGGCGCGCTCGGCCTCTTCATAAGCGGCCGAGACTTCCGCCTGCACCTTGGCCGCGGCCTCTTCCATTTCTGGCGAGAGGCGCACGTTGCGGTAATACTCCATGCCGGTGCCGGCTGGGATCAGGCGTCCCACGATGACGTTTTCTTTGAGGCCGCGCAGGTGGTCGACCGCACCCTGGATGGAGGCTTCGGTGAGCACGCGCGTGGTCTCCTGGAACGACGCAGCCGAAATGAACGAATCGGTCGACAGCGACGCTTTGGTGATGCCCAGCAGCAGCGGGCGTCCGGTGGCTGGTTTGCCGCCTTCCTTGATGACGCGATCGTTTTCCTCGCGGAAGTGGAACTTGTCGAGCTGCTGCTCGAGCAGGAACGTGGTGTCGCCAACGTCTTCCACCTTCACCCAGCGCATCATCTGGCGGACGATCACTTCGATGTGCTTGTCGTTGATGTTGACGCCCTGCAGGCGGTAAACCTCCTGGATTTCGTTGACCAGGTAAGCCTGCAGTTCTTTTTCGCCAAGCACGGCGAGAATGTCGTGCGGGTTGAGCGGGCCGTCCATGAGCGGTTCGCCTGCTTTCACCCGTTCGCCTTCCTGCACGTTCACGTGGACACCGCGCGGCACCTGGTATTCCTTCTCGGTGCCGTTGTCGGCGACGACGTAAATTTTGCGCTGGCCCTTGGCCACTTCGCCGAACTTGATGGTGCCATCGATTTCGCTGATGACGGCCGTCTCATGCGGCTTGCGGGCTTCGAACAATTCCACTACGCGCGGCAGACCACCCGTGATGTCCTTGGTGCGCGTGGTTTCGCGCGGGATCTTCGCCAGGATGTCTCCCGGGAAAACCGTGTCGCCTTCCTGCACCATGAGGTGGGAACGCGACGGCATCAGGTAGCGCTTGCTGGCTTTGCCCTTGATCACGATCGCGGGCTGGCGTTTCTCGTCGGGCGAGTCGGCGACCACGTGACGCGAGAGGCCGGTGACTTCGTCGACTTCTTCGTGTAGCGTGACGCCGTCCTGCAAGTCCTTGAACTGCACCGCGCCGCCGATTTCGGTGACGATGGCGAAGGTGTAAGGATCCCACTCGACCATGACCTGGCCCAGTTGGACGTGATCGCCTTCGTTGACTTTCACCTTCGCGCCGTACACCACGGAGTAGCGCTCGCGTTCGCGGTTCTTCTCGTCCACGACCGCGATCGAACCCTGCCGGTTCATGACGACCAGATCGCCGGACTTCGATTTCACCGTCTGCAGCCCGATGAAGCGAACCGTGCCGTTGTTCTTGGCATCGAGACGCGATTGCTCGGAGATTCGCGAAGCCGTGCCGCCGATGTGGAAGGTACGCATCGTCAGCTGGGTTCCGGGTTCGCCGATGGACTGCGCCGCGATGACGCCGGTAGCTTCGCCAAGTTCGACGAGGCGGCCGGAGGCCAGGTTGCGGCCGTAGCACATGACGCAGACGCCGCGCTTCGATTCGCAGGTCAGCACGGAACGGATTTTGACCCGCTCAATGCCGGCCGCTTGAATGGTGCCCGCGAGGTCTTCGGTGATTTCCTGGTTGATATCGACCACAACGTTGCCGTCATAGTCTTTGATTTTCTCGAGCGAAACGCGGCCCACGATGCGGTCGCGCAACGGCTCGATGATTTCGCCGGCTTCGACGATTCCTTGCACGTAGATGCCGTCGACGGTGCCGCAGTCGTATTCGCTGATGATTACGTCCTGCGCCACGTCGACCAGACGCCGCGTCAGGTAGCCGGAATCGGCCGTCTTCAGCGCCGTGTCGGCCAGACCCTTGCGGGCGCCGTGGGTGGAGACGAAATATTCCAGCACCGTGAGACCTTCACGGAAGTTGGCCGTGATCGGCGATTCGATGATTTCGCCGGAAGGCTTAGCCATCAATCCACGCATGCCGGAGAGCTGGCGGATCTGCTGTTTCGATCCGCGAGCGCCGGAATCGGCCATGACGTAAATCGGATTGAGGTCGCCTTCCTTGTCGCGGCGCTGCATCTCGGCGAACATTTCGTCCGAGACTTTTTCGGTGATCCCCGACCAGATTTCGATCACTTTGTTCTTACGCTCGCCGTCGGTGATGGCGCCGTCCAGATACTGCTGCTGCACGTTGACTACTTGTTTTTCGGCGTCGCGGACAAGGATTTTCTTGTTGTCCGGGATGACCATGTCATCGATGCCGATGGACAAGCCGGAGCGCGTCGCGAAGGAAAAGCCCAGCGTCTTGACTTCGTCGAGCATCTTGACCGTGGTCTCGAGCCCGAACGTCAGGTAGCAATAGTTGACCAGAGCGCCGATCCCTTTTTTCTTGAGCAGGCCGTTGATGTAAGGCATGCCCTCGGGCAGATGATCGTTCAAGATCGCGCGGCCGACGGTTGTATTTACAAACGACCGCTCCACCGGGACCGGTTCGGTGTGGATGATGTCCTGATCGTCGTACGCAGTGGTCAGGTCGATCAGCGAGCCGCTGTAGCGCAAGCGGATGGGCGTGAGCGTTTCCACAGCGCCCGCGTCCAGCGCCATCAAGACTTCCTCAATGTTGGCGAAAGCGCGGCCCTCGCCCTTGGCGCCGGGCTTGGATTTGGTGAGGTAGTAGAGTCCCAGCACCATGTCCTGCGTGGGCACCGTGATGGGATGTCCCGAGGCCGGCGACAGAATGTTGTGCGAGGCTAGCATCAACACGCTGGCTTCCACCTGCGCTTCCGGCGACAGCGGAATGTGCACCGCCATCTGGTCGCCGTCGAAGTCGGCGTTGAACGCCGTGCAGACCAGCGGGTGAATCTTGATGGCCTTACCTTCGACCAGCACCGGCTCGAACGCCTGAATGCCCAGGCGATGCAGCGTGGGAGCGCGGTTCAGCAGCACCGGATGGTCTTTAATGACTTCTTCGAGGATGTCCCAAACGATGGGTTCCTGCTGCTCGACCATTTCTTTCGCTTGCTTGATAGTGGTGACGTTGCCCGTCTGTTCGAGCCGGTGATAAATGAACGGCTTGAATAGTTCGAGCGCCATTTTCTTCGGCAAGCCGCACTGGTGCAGCTTGAGCTCGGGACCGACCACGATCACGGAACGTCCCGAGTAGTCGACGCGCTTGCCCAGCAGGTTCTGGCGGAACCGTCCCTGCTTGCCCTTGAGCGTGTCAGACAAAGATTTCAGCGGACGGTTGTTGGCGCCACGCAGCACGCGGCCGCGGCGGCCGTTGTCGAACAGGGCGTCGACCGCTTCCTGCAGCATGCGCTTTTCGTTGCGCACGATGACTTCGGGAGCGT
>Ga0209167_10000058_pt1 | contig 137647 bp, 108 predicted proteins | sample Coa_R1_9_FD_187154 | JGI IMG/M metagenome (GOLD analysis project Ga0209167, IMG submission 187154) | Surface soil microbial communities from Centralia Pennsylvania, which are recovering from an underground coalmine fire - Coalmine... | ecosystem: Environmental > Terrestrial > Soil >... | reverse complement strand
TTTCCTTCCCCACGATGTGATATGGTTTCTCCACGACGGTTCTCCTTTTTTGAGATTTTCCCAACCCGATTCTATCCGAACCGGGTCAGAGAACCGTCGCTCAACCTCTAACGGAAGTCAGGACACTTTCACGCCAAATAGCTGATGTCTACCGGGAGCGGGTGCGTCATGCCGATTGTTTCCCAAATCTTACGAAAGCATTATATACTCTAAGATTTGCGTGAGCTACATACTTCCTCAAGTTATTGTGATAGTAATAACCATCGACGATGAACCAGGCGTTCTAGAGTCCTATAGGGCCGCGCTGACAAGTCCGGGCGTCAGATTCGAATTCACCTCAGACCCGATCCACGGCCTTGAGCTGGTGCGCGAACTTGATCCGGAACTGGTTTTTTTGGACTTAATGTTGCCGCAAATGACAGGCATGGACGTTCTGCGGCGGATTCGAGGCCAAGACATGCGCGCTCATGTTGTGGTAACAGCGACGACCAAAGTGTGGAATCCGCAGTGGAAGCGATTAAGGAAGGAGCCACCAACTACATCTGCAAACCAGTCGGCCCCGAAAAGCTCCGCTCCATTGTTGAGGAGGTGAAGAAGATATTCGAGCAACGTGTTCTCTCAGTGCACCTTGAAAAGGAGTTGATCCACCATTTCAGATTGGAAGGCATCGTGGGACGCTCTCCCCGTATGCTCGAGGTGTTCGATTTGATGCGTCGTGCGGCACCTCACTTCCGCACCGCTCTGGTCCTGGGTGAGACGGGTACAGGCAAGGAGTTGGTGGCACGCGCTCTGCACAAAATGAGCCCTCGCCGGAATCGCCCCTTTGCGGTGTGCAACTGCGCGGCGGTTGTTGAAACCCTCTTTGAAAGTGAGCTGTTTGGTCACTGCAAGGGGGCATTCACGGGCGCCCATGAAGATCGAGAAGGCCTCTTCGAGTCAGCTGATGGCGGAATGATCTTCCTTGATGAGGTCGGCGAAGTGGGCCACGGAGTCAAAGCAAACTCCTTCGCGCTCTTCACAACCAGGAAATCCAAAGAGTAGGGTCAACGCAACCGTTGCATATCGACGTTCTGTTGGTTGCGGCCACCAGTCGCGACTTGGCGAAAGACGTGAAAGAGGGAAGATTTCGTCCCGATCTCTTTTTCCGGCTTAATATGATTGAGATCAAGGTGCCTCCGTTGCGCGAACACCCCGAAGATATTCCGCTCCTCTGGCGCCACTTCCTCGACAAGTACAATCAGCATTACGGCAAAGAGATTCGCGGCGTTTCGCAGCGGGCTCAAGAGTTGCTGTTGAATTACCGATGGCCCGGAAATGTGCGGGAGCTGGATAATGTCATGAGCCGGGCGTGTATGCTGGCCCAAGCCAGCTTCTTGGACCTGGGTGATTTCAGTGTGATTTCCGCGCAGATAGTGAAAGATGCTGGCACTTCCCCGTCCTCGCTCGAGGAGGCAGAGCGTGTTGCACTGGTGCGTGCCCTCGAGGAGAACCCCAATAAAACGCAGGCTGCCCGCATTCTCGGTGTCAGCCGGCCTAGGCTTTACCGCCTTATGGAGAAGCATGGGCTGAAAGAAAAAGAAGAGAAGATGGACCAACGATCGATCACAGAAGGGTAGTTCGGCGACGCATGAGCCAGGTGTCTAGCTTATCAGCAAGCAGCGAGAAACGAACGGGCCCAACTCTGACGTTCATGAGACACTCCTCCCCCATTGTAAAGTGGCGTAAATTCGCCCGCCCATCACATAACATCCGGCTGCGTCTGCGCAGTACCCGAATCCACTGCAGATGGACCTCGCGCCGGATGGCGTCCAGTCGCAGCTTGCAGTGGTGCAGTCCGAAGTACTGGTAGAAGCCACGAAGCATCGTCGTCAGTTGACGCTGCTGGTCTCGTCCCTTCCAGTGCCGATGAGAATCGCGTGTGCCGATTGGCTTTCCCGAACGCGAACAAGGTCCTCCCCCTCAGAGTGATTTAGGGGGCTTCTCCTTTTTCAGGTCACAGACGACGGCGTAAACGCCTTCCGTCGTTTTGATAATGAAAGCAACCGCGTCGAGGCCCGGCTTCAGGTTCTGCAGCGCCGGATGCGAACGTCCCACTAGTTCGAGCACCGCATTGATGATGGGAAGAAGCTGTTGGGGGAAGAAGATCCACTTGGGTTTGTTACTTGGCGAAGTCAATTCAGAAAGAATCTTGGCGGTCGAGAAAATCACCTGGATGCCTTCAGCCTCTCCCTCCAGGTCAGGCAACTCAATATCCGCGAAGCGCTTAAGGACTTCCTTCAGGCCGGGCGTTTCAAGCGCTGAAAATGTGTGACCAGCAACTTGGGACGCGAGCGGCAAATCTGCTGTGCCGATTCGTTTAGCGGGGGTGGGTCCAACGGGCACGGACCTCCATACCACGTCGGGGGAGGATGCCAGCAACCGCTCAAGGGGATACGGCTCGGCCAGCTTGACGATCTGCGGCTCCATTTTCAGCGTCAAAGGTCCGGGTGGGCGTGCCTGTTCCTCGCTTGGCATGAAGCACCTGAGCTTGGTCTAAATATACCACTGTCGGAGGTCAATAAGGGGAGTTCTGGGAGATCAGCTCCAACCCCAGGTCGGTACGGTCGAAGGCCAAGGTCTACTGAGGGCGGGCGTGGACTCGGCTGGCAATCGGTGGCTAGAGGCCGCGACGGTAATCAATGACCACCCTGCAAACGAGCCCACGGCAGGCTGGCGCAGACCTTCGGAGGTCTGCGACCCAAGGGCTCAATCCCACCGACGAGCCGTAGTCTCCTGCCGCCTCTGTATCGTTGCGGGCTGGCAGCCCTGCCGCCCTGCTGTGCGGGAGGGCTACGCCTTCCCGACTCTCGGCCCGCCTCCTTTTCTTTCCTCTTCCTTTTGTTCTTCGAGGAAGGCCGAGCCTTCCCTCGAAGAACGGAAGGGAAAAAGAGAAGGAGGGTGGCCTTCCGGAAAAGGCACAGCCGGGCGGGCAAGCGCTGTTTGAATTCGCACAGCAAGACGGGGGAGCCGCAATGAGGGCGGTTAAAGCACAGCAGGCCCAGAAGTGCTCCCCGAAGGACGGATCCCCGGCGGCACTTCCGGCGATTTCATCTACTGCAGCAGCGCCACCTTCAAGATGTTGATGAGCGGGAACGGGTTGATGTCCATGGTGATGGTGCTGATCCCTCGCATGTGGAGGTTGTCAGTCACAATCTCTCCCACAAGGCGGGTACCTGCGCCGGAGCCGCCCGCCATGGTGAGAGACGATTGCCAGTCGGTGGGCGGAGGATTGCAGCCGACGGTCAGCGTGTTGGGACAATCGTGGAAATACATCGTTCCCACCAGCAAGAGTCCTCCACCGCCGTTGAAGGTGGTCGAGGCAGAGGTCGAGCGATCCTGGAAGAACAGGATGCCGCGGTCCGGTCCGATCCCGCCGGTTTGGGGAGCGAACGGATAGGTGCCATCCTGGGTACAGGGAGCGAGCAGGACGTTGCCGCCGAGCGTGGCAGGAATGCCGAGTTGGGCGGGAAATGCCGTCGTGCCGGGGCAGAGGGATCGAGAAGTGTTGAATGCATCCCCGGACTTCGTTCCAGAATCGGCGCTAACGTCAACGGTGGCGAGCGAGCCCGCCGCACACGCCCCCGGGGTCGTGCAGGTCATGTAGAAAATGGTCCCCATGCTGCCATCCCCGGCGGCGGTACTGGGACGCACCACGGAATTGGCGTGGAATCGGAGTTGACCGCCCTCGAGGTAATAGACTCCCGGGTCAAAGAGGACGGTGCTGTTCTGCACCAGGATTCCCCCAACGTAGCGTCCAGCTGTATATTCATCGCAGCCGCTGGCCGAATCCGGGCAGCCATTGGTCCCGTAGGTGACATGGGTCTTCGTTCCGATAACGCCCGGGTCCGCCGGCGGCTTTACGGCTTTGAAGGGGTCCGGAATGGGCGCCGCGGGCGATACCCATTGCCCGTTCCCGGGAGTCCAGTTGTTCGTACCGGGCGCCGTGTTCGGCCCCCCGAACACTCCCAGGTTGCTGCCGTTGAAGGCAGGCCCGCCGCCGCTCAGATTCACGTTGGCGCTGCCAAAGATATTCACCGCGGTAGGGTTGTTCGAGTTTACTTGGATGGCCCGGCTCGGCCCTCCCACAATCACCACGGTCGGAGTTCCACCGGTGTCAAACGTAGGCTGTTCCGTGGGATCGAGAACGAGGATAGGCGTCGGCGCTTGAGCCAATTGGAGGCCGCACTTGGCCAGGGCATGAACGTTCTGAGTGGACGTGCCATTGAGCAGCGAAGAAAAATACACTTTCACCCCATCGTACACATCGACTTGCATGAACGGATACGGCCCCACAGTGGCCGCCGCTGGCGCCACAACTCCGGGAATCGAACTCGGGAAGCTCACGCTCACGAAGTTGGACTCCGTCCCCGCCGCCGGGATACTCGCGCTCGGACTGCTGTAACCGTTGAGCTTCGCATACTGGCAGGGAGCGGCGGGCGCGCTGGAGTTGCAGTTAAACGCCGCGCCCACGACGAAGTTTCCCGCCGCCGTGCCTTGCTGGGACACCAGCATGTCCATGGCGCCCGCCACGCAAGCCGAGTCCGCCGCGCTCTGGGCCATCTGGCGATGGAAAAACAAGTTCGTCATGTCCACGCCAAAGCCCATGAACAGCAGGATAAAAAGGCAAACGGCGAGTATCACCATGATGCTTACCTGACCCTCATCCCTGTCCCATCCCGCTCTCACCGTCTCACGTAGTTGTGGCACGCGCACGCTGCTCTCCCTCCCTCCGTGGTCGCACGGAGACCTCTAAGGAGGATGATCGGCAGCACGCGTTCGCGACTTGAGCTTTTCCGGGCGCGCCGACCGTGGTATGAAGTTTAACTACCCGGAATTCCTCATCGGTCAGGGGACCTTGTCTGAGCAGAATCTGAGCAGGGACGGCGACCTTTCCGATATCGTGCAGAGCTGCGGCTCTTTCGATGAGCTCGACTTGGCTGCTGACGAGGCCAATGCTGCGCGCTAGCGCTGCTGACAACGCGCGCACACCCATCGAGTGGTCTCCTTCTCTGTCGTTGTGGTACCCAGCGGTCCGCGAAAGCGCCCCACGGCGTCCTCTCGGATATCAGTTAGCTCGTGTACATCGAAGGCGGCGCTGCCTTCAAGTGATCGGGCCTCTTGTTGTGCCGGCAAGGTTATCCTTCACCTTTCTGGGGATGACATCCACTCGAAGCGTTTTGTCGTCCTCGCGGGCCACGGTGATCATCACGGTGCGTCCCGCGAGCATGGGCATCAGTTCAACAAACACAGTTCCTCCTTTTTGTCTTGAGTCTCGAAAAGCGAGCGGGAGTCTCGTCCCAGCCTTGGTTTCCCATCACATAGCTCAGCTGCGCACGTGGTTGACTTCGGCCCGACGGAATCCACCGAAGTCAATCCGGACAACTCCAGCTTCCTTCGCCTCGACATCCGCTACTGACATGAGCTGGAGAAGCAGAGGTAGTGGTGGGCTGGTGGTGTGCGGATGGATGGGCGCTGGCTACAGATGCCGGAGTTCTAGCCTAGCACTTTGAGTCGTGATCCGAGATGCCCGCTTGGAGTGGCGTGTACCGGCGTAGCGGTTTGTCTCGAATCGCCGTCGCCGTTTGTGGACCCGCCCAGCAACTGCGAGACTACGACTTCCGTGACGGTTCGCTCGTTGCCGTCACGGTCGTCATACTTGCGCGTCTGCAGCCTGCCGTCCGACAAATAGGCGCGAACTAGCCCAGTCTGGGTCCATCTTCGGAGCAGCCTGCTTGATGGTTCGGACAAACGCCTCATGATCAGATCGCGCTCGAAGTACGCGACTCGTCAGACACGAGGGGGAGTACCTACCAGAGAATTGTCAAGCAATTGTTCGAGGATCTCCGGAATCTTCTGGAAGTCGGTGGACTTGTCGAGGAAAAAGTCGGCGCCGGCGTCCAGGCATCGCTGCCGATACTGCGGATAAGGGAAATTGCTGATCACGATCACGGCGGTGCTGGGCCGGCCTTGCTTGACGGCTCTCAGCATGTCGAGACCACGTCCCTTGGAGACTTGCAAATCGAGGATGACAACGTCCGGATTGAGCCGCTCGATCGACTGCTCCGCCTCGGGAATATCACTGGCCCAGCCAATGAGCTCGAGGCCGCGGATCGGCTCGAGGATGTCAACCATGCGTTCCACGACAACGAGCGAATCGTCAGCGATGAGCACTCTCATTTTCTTCTTCCGGGACGGGCGGCCCATCCCCTAAAACTAAAGCATTCATGGCGCGACGCAAGCGGCCAAGCGCTGAACTTGTTGTAAGACATAGCCTTCGGGCAGCGTCGGAGTTTGTCCGACAATGCCACGCAAGGTCTTCTTGCTATCGTCTATCCCACCAACTGGTTCTGGATGGCATAGCGGATCAATTCCGCATTGTTCCTCATTCCCGTTTTCTCGATGATCCGCGAGCGATAAGTACTGACGGTCTTGACGCTGAGGGCGAGTTCCCCGGCGATGTCCGTCACTGTTTTGCCCAAGGCGATCATCCGCAGGACCTGGAATTCCCGGTCGGATAAGAGTTCATGCGCCGGGCGTTCAATTTCAAGGCGAAGATCCGCTGCAAGCTTCTCGGCCAAGGCGGCACTGACGTACCGGCCGCCCTGCATCACCCGGCGCAGGGCGCGGATGAGTTCCTCGGGAACGCTTTCTTTCGTCATGTAGGCGGCGGCGCCCGCTTTGAGGGCGCGCCGGGCGAACTGCTCTTCGGGATGCATGCTCAGCACCAGGATGGGCACCTTGGGCCGTGCTTTCTTCACCTCGCTCAGGATGTCAATTCCACTTCGGCCCGGCATACTGATATCCAGGATGACCAATCCCCAGTCTTGCTTCCAGACTTGCTCGAGCGCCTCCTGGGTGGTCTTCGCTTCGCCAAAGCTCACGTTCTCGAAGGCGCCGCTGATGAGCTCGATGAGGCCCATGCGAACGACTGGGTGATCGTCGGCAATGAGAATCTTCGTCACTCTTCCGCTCCCCGAGGCGGTACTTCGTCAGGCTGGCCGCCGACCGCGGGACCGGCCGGCGGAGAATCACCGCCAGTGCCTTGTCCCCTGGGCATGCGCACCGTAACCGTGGTTCCCTTCTCGCGTCTACCCACGATCCCGAATTCGCCACCCAGCAACTGAGCTCTTTCGCGCATTCCCATGAGCCCGAGCGATCTCGATCGTGCGGCCTCGTCCTCATCCAGCCCTTTGCCATCGTCGGATACCTCGAGGACGAGATCGTCACCCCTTTTCGTTAGATGCACGTCGATGGACTTGGCAGCCGCATGGCGGACAACGTTGGTGAGGGTCTCCTGGAAGATGCGAAAAAGTGCAGTGGCCCGTTCCGGGCTTAGGGCAACCTCCTCGCCCGGCAGCACCAACCGGCATTGAATGCCGGTTCGGCTCTCGAACTCGTGGGCCTGCCATTCAATCGCCGCCGTTAAACCGAGGTCATCCAACGTGCTGGGCCGCAGTCCCGCGGCGATCCGGCGAACGGTCTGAATCGTATCGTCGATCAGCTTCAACATCGACGCCGACCTTTGGTGAAGCTTGACCCGATTGCGAGGCAACCGTTGAGTGAGCAGAACAAGATCCATTTTGAGGGCAGTGAGCGCCTGACCCAGCTCGTCGTGTAGCTCGCGCGCCACGTGAGCGCGCTCCGCCTCCCGGGCATTCTGCAGGTCCGCCGCAAGGGCTCGCAACTGGGCCGAGTAAGCCCTGAGCTGCTGCTCCGACTGTTGCCGCTCCGTGATGTCTTGAACCATGGAGAGTGATCCCATGAACCGGCCGCTCGAGTCGTTAATGGGAGTGTTGTACCACTCGCAGACGATGGTTCGGCCGTCCTTGGTGAGGTGTTCGCTGACCGCGGGAGAAACGACTTCCCCACGAACCAATGCCTGCTGCACCTCGTGGACGGCGGCTCGCGAGGACTCCGGGACAAACGTTTCATACGGCAGCTTTCCCAAGACATCCTCACGGCTGAAGCCAAAAATCCGTTCGGCGGCCGGATTCCAGTAAGTGACCTGAAAGTTGACGCCGTTCATGACGCATCCGATGGGGCTGAAGTCAAGCACCAGCCTGAACCGCTGGAGCAGGTCCTGCTGCGCCTCCTCGGCCTGCCGGCGTTCGGCGATCTGCGCCCGCAGGCTTTCGTTGGTCCTCTGCAGCTCCGCGGTGCGCTCGGCAACGTGCGCTTCCAGATCAGCCTGCACTTGCTGCATGGCTTCGTCCTTCTCCCGCTGCTCGGTCAGATCGCGGGTCACTTTGGCAAAACCTCGTAGGTTGCGGGCCCGGTCGAACAGCGGCGTCACCACGACGTGGGCCCAAAAACGCGACCCGTCCTTGCGAATGCGCCAGCCTTCACCTTCGTATCGGCCTTTGGACGCCGCCTCTCTGAGCACTTTTTCGGGGAGACCCCGCCGCATGTCCTCGGGTGAATAGAAGACAGAGAAATGCCGGCCGATGATCTCTTCCGCGCGGTAGCCTTTGATCCGCTCCGCCCCGATATTCCAACTCGTCACCCGCCCTTCCGGACTGAGTCCGTAGATGGCATAGTCGCTGACGTTCTCCACCAACAACCGGAAATAGGCCTCTTGTTCCCACAGGGGCTCTCCGGGAACAGCACCCCCGCCGGCCCCGGCAGGGCGGTTGCCTCTCGCGGCGTTGCTCTCTTCGTTCGCCTGACTGGCGACGAGCTGCGGCTCGTCCGTCAAAGTCACCCTCCTCCATAACCGCTGGCCTTTCGCACAATAGGGACGCGACCGAGAACCCAGTGCGCCGCGATCCCGGCTGCTAACTTCCTGTATGCCAGAACTCGGCAAATGCGCAATCCGGCAAAGACCGCAATTCCGGCGAGCCGCGATGCCGGAGACCGTCTCGGGTGTTTCGCGAAGTGTATTCAGGTAAACACCTGAGCACGGGGCGCGGGTTTTTACCGTATGGCGAAAGTTTGCAGGGCCGGTAGAATGTCGACTCACTACTCGTACCTCCAGACAGACCCGAGACTAAGCAATTGATCCAAGGAGGATCCCGATGGCCAGAGTGGCAAAGCGGCCGCCAAACGTTCCGCAGAGCGAGTTCCGGTCGACACAACGGCTTCTGAGCGAACTCGTCGCCCACTTGCGGGAGAGCCGGACCCAGTTGCGCGAAGAGTGGGCGCGTCGCATCACGGAAGCAAAATTGCTCACGGCAATGAGCAACGAGGAAATCTTCGCCGAGGCCACGTCGGTCTACGATAACTACGTTGAAGCGCTGGAAACCGGTACTTTCGAGGCCCTCCAAGCCTACGCGAGAAACCTCTCGGAGCGCATCATTCCGCGAGGAGTCGAAACGCACGAGGTCATCGGCATTGTGCTGCTGCTCCGCGACGTGCTCGCGCGCTCTCTGTTTGCGAAGTACCAAGCCGACTTTAGCCTCCTGAACCGCATTCTCGATGCTTACGAGCCCGCCGCCAACCGCATCGCCATCACCGTGGCCGTGGGTTTCGTACAAGAGCGGGAACGCGTCATCCGCGAGCAGCAGGAAGCGATTCGCGTCCTCTCCACCCCGGTACTCCAGGTTCGCGAGCGGCTGCTGATTCTGCCCATCATCGGGGTCATCGACCCGCAGCGCGCGCGTCAGCTTACGGAGCAACTGCTTCGGGGCATCCGCACGAACCGCGCCAAGGTCGTCGTCATCGACATCACTGGCGTTCCCGTGATGGACGAGAATGTGGCCAACCACCTCGTGCAAACGGTGGAAGCAGCGCGCCTGCTGGGCGCCACGGTCATCATCACCGGGCTTTCGCCCGAGATCGCGCAGACCTTGGTGACAATCGGCGTCGACTTGGGCAAAATGAATACGGTGGGGGACCTGCAAGGCGGTATCGAAGAAGCCGAGCGCGCACTGGGATACAAGGTCGTCGACATCAGCGAGTCGGTGGCCCCGGCGTAAGATTGGGCGGCGTCGAGCAACGGCAAGCGTTCGGTAGCCGCCTCGTCTGGGCTGGCCGGCACAGGATTAAGAGCAATTCGCCATGGAAGTCCCGATTCTCAAGCAAGGAGCGTACCTGATCGCGTCGGTGCAATCTGCCCTGAGCGACGCAGACCTGGTGCAATTGCGGGATGCGGTCGTGGAGCGCGTCGGGAAACTGCGCTCGCGGGGTGTGATCATCGACGTCACCGCCCTTGACGTGATGGATTCCTTCGCCACCCGAACGCTGCGCGATATTGCGCACATGATCCGTTTGCGGGGCGCTGACACAGTAATTGTGGGCATCCAACCAGAAGTAGCGTTTGCATTAGTGCAGCTCGGTCTCAAGCTCGAGGGCGTTGCCACAGCCTTGGATCTGGAAGAAGGCATCGCCTATTTGGACCGCAAGGCCAAGACCCAGGCCAAAGAAACTAGGTCCCGTGGACGATGAACGGCGGTCTTTAGATGCGCCCGGCAGCCTCGCTCTGCCCTACGCTCGGAGCCAGGAACGCGTAGCACGCGAAGTGTGCATCCCGATTCGCTCCGATGTGGACATCGTCAAGGCACGCCAGACGGGGCGAGACTTGGCCTCCGAACTCAGTTTCTCGTTCACGGACCTCACCCTCATCGCCACGGCGATCTCCGAACTAGCCCGTAACATCGTCCTCTACGCTCGTGAAGGTGACGTGTGCCTGCGGCTGGTGGAGCAGGGAGAAAAGCGCGGCATTGTGGTTATCGCGCGCGACCAGGGGCCAGGCATTGTGGACGTCCGTCGGGCCCTTCAGGACGGCTATTCGACGTCGCGAAGCCTCGGGCTGGGTCTTCCCGGGGCCCGCCGCCTGATGGACGAGTTTGAGGTCAGGTCAGAAGTGGGCAGGGGTACGACCGTCACAGTTAAGAAATGGAAAAGGTGAACAATCAAGTCGTCGAGTGGCACGTCGCCGGGTCGAGTCGGCCGGGCGAGATGGACTCCGGCGATCTGCATCTAGTGCAGTATTTTGCGGACGGCGTCTTGCTGGGGGTCGTCGACGGTCTGGGGCATGGTGAAGAAGCAGCGGCGGCCGGGCGCGCCGCCATTGAGGTGCTGGCGGAATCCGCTCAGGACCCGGTTATTTCGCTGGTCGAGCGCTGTCACGAGAGGTTGCGCCCGACGCGCGGTGTGGTGCTGAGCCTGGCATCGTTCAAGGTCAAAGAGAGAACGATGACCTGGATGGGTGTGGGCAATGTCGAAGGAGCATTCTTACGCGGCGATCCTGATGCCGTTCCACGCCAGGAGTCGCTTCTGCTGCGCAGCGGCGTAGTGGGTGGTTCTTTGCCACGATTGTCCGCCTCCATTATTCCCGTGATGCCCGGCGATATGTTGATCTTTGCAACGGATGGCATCCGCAGTGATTTTCTAACCGATGTTAATCCGGGCGATTCCCCTCAGCGGATTGCCGATCGCATCTTCGCTGAATATGCGCGCCAGACGGATGACGCACTGGTGCTGGTGACACGATTTATTCATGGGAATGGTCCAACGCAACCTGGATGAATTCGAAAGTCAGTACCTCGGCAAGCTCGAGGGCTATCTCCGGGACCGTGGAGAAGACACGCTGGAGGACGCTTACGAGCTCGGACGGCAGGCGCTTGCCCAGGGGATGGGCATACTGGACATGGCGGCGATTCACCAGCAAGCCGTGTTGAAGATCATGACGCGGTCGGGTGCGCCGCGCAAGAATGTCGAGGCTGCCGAGCGCGCCGGCGAGTTCTTCGCGCAGAGCGCAGCGCCCTTCGAGATGACCCATCGGGCCTTCGGCGAAGCGAACGCCTCACTCGGCCGGCTCAACGAGGCCCTGGAGGCAGAGACCCGGCGTATTGCTCACGCCCTTCATGATGAATCCGGCCAGTTGCTCGCGGCGGTCCACATGACACTGGACGAGGTGGCGCGTGGACTGTCTCCGCCCGTCCGGGAGCGCCTTCAGGAGGTCCGCAAGCTGCTCGACCAGATTGAGAATCAACTTCGGCAACTCTCGCACGACCTGCGCCCCACGGTTCTCGACGACCTTGGCCTTGTACCTGCGCTGGAAGTGCTCGCGCACCGAATGTCGAGAAGAATGGAGCATCCGATCCGGATCGAGGGATTCTCAGGCCAGCGTCTCCCGGCCCCTATCGAGACCGCCCTCTATCGGATCGTCCACGAAGCGCTGAACAACGTGGTGCGTCATGCACAGGCCACTCGTACCCGTGTCCGGATCGAGCGTACCGATACCGGGGTGCTGTGCTCTGTGGTCGACGACGGAGTGGGTTTCGATCCTGCCCAGCCTTCGAGCGCAGCACACAAAGCCGGCCTGGGCCTGGTCGGAATCCGGGAACGATTGCATGCTTTGGGGGGAACCTTGGAAATCAAGTCAGGACGGGGGCGCGGAACGGAAATACGCCTCGCGGTTCCTTTGGAGGGAAACTACCATGCCGGTACAGGTTCTGCTCGCCGATGATCATCAACTCGTTCGTCAGGGTTTGAAAGTGCTCCTGGAGCGCGAGGGATTCAGTGTGGTGGCGGAGGCGTCGAATGGACATGAGGCGGTTCGCCTGGCGCAGGAACACCACCCTCACGTCGCGGTCGTCGACCTCGTGATGCCGCTGCTCAACGGCGTCGACGCGGTGCGCGAAATCCAGCGTGTCTCACCCGATACCAAGACGATCATCCTGACCATGCTCAGCGAGAATCACTACATTCTCGAGGCTCTCAAGAGTGGCGCCAAGGGTTTCGTCATGAAGACTCACGCTTCGGAAGACCTGGTCCAGGCAATCCGCGAGGCGGCGCGTGGGCGAACCTATCTGAGCCCGGAAGTCTCCCAAACCGTGGTTCAGGCGTACCAGGACAAGGTCGATCTGCGGCCTGACCCGTTGAGCCCGCGCGAGCGCCAGGTTCTACAACTGATCGCGGAAGGAAAAAGCACAAAAGAAGTTGCATCATTTTTGCACATCAGCGTGAAGACTGCTGAGACCCACCGGACGCGAATCATGGGCAAGCTGGACATCCATGAAACGGCGGGTCTTGTGCGCTATGCCATTCGGAGAGGATTAACCCAAGCCTAGACCCCGTCAGGCATTGTACCCAACCATCTTTCGGGAATTTTCCCTTCCCCCAAATTCCCCTACACACCGGATTGTTCGCAAGCTCGGTGTCCAGTAGCCTTGTGGTGTCGGCTGGATGGTTTCTGGACTCGTAAGGGATCACTTGGTGTCCGGGAGGAAACGACACGTAGAAACGGTCGAGGATCCGATGCTAGAGAATGGTGGCGACCATTGAGAGTACTGATTGCCGACGCTGATCAGACGTATCGCAGCTTCGTGAAACGGATTCTGCAGACGAATCTGGACGTCAGCGTCGTTGCTGAAGCGGCGGACGGCGAAGAGGCTATCCAGGTCGCCCGGCAGATCGAGCCAGACGTTGTGCTCATGGATCTCGACCTGCCCGGCGAAAACGGGCTGGAAGTTACTCGCCGCCTCAAAGCGGAGTTGCGCCGAATAAGAGTGATCCTGCTCTCGACCATCGGAGGGGAAGCGGTTCGCCGGGCCGCGATCAGGTGCGGCGCGGACCTCTCCGTGCGCAAAGATGTCGAGATCGCGGAGCTTTTGTCTAGCATCCGGCATACTGCCGAAGCCGCATAAGAAGCAAGAAGTTCTTTACTAACCAACAATACGCGGAGGCGAATCCTACGATGGGCAGCGTGATGAGTACCCTTAGCACCTCAGGCACAAGCGAGCAGGTCATTCCGGCCGGGCCGCCGGTTCGATGGGCCGACGAGCCAAAGACTACCGATTGTCTGGTGGCATCGAGCCCGCCCATGGCCAGGATTCTCACACGTCTCGAGCGTCTCGCGCCCGTTGACGTGCCCGTGTTGTTACTGGGAGAGAGCGGCGTGGGAAAGGAAGTCGCCGCGCGCCAGATCCACAAACTGTCACCCAGGGCCTACCGCCCCTTCCTGAAGGTGAACTGCGCCGCCCTGCCGGCCGACCTGCTCGAGAGCGAGCTTTTCGGTTACGAGGCCGGAGCGTTCACCGGCGCCACCAAAGCCAAGCCCGGGCAGTTCGAGCTATGCAATAAGGGCACCATCCTGCTGGATGAAATCGGGGAGCTCCCACCGGCTTTGCAGGCGAAACTGCTGCACGTACTGCAGGACCGCCAGTTCTCCCGGCTGGGTGGACGTAGCCTGGTCACCGTCGATGTCAGAATCCTGGCCGCGACCAACGTGGACATCGAGCGGGCGCTCGAAGCAAAGAGGTTGCGGGAGGATCTTTATTACCGGCTGAGCGCGTTTACCGTGTATCTGCCGCCGCTGCGCGAACGCCGCGAAGACATCACTCCCCTTCTTCACTATTTCATGGTGCGGCTGGCAACGCGACTCGGCCGGCCGCCGCTGGCCTTTAGTCCCCGGCTCATCCAGGCCTGCGTCCGATACACGTGGCCGGGCAATGTGCGTGAGCTGGAGAACTTCGTCAAATGCTACCTTGTCTTGGAGGACGAAGAGGCGGCTCTCTCCGAGTTGCTTGGCAAGCCCGGGCACGGCAACGGAGATGGAAACGGTGGTCTTCTGAGAATCCCGGATCACCGCTTCTCTCGCACTTCGGACTTGAAAGCAATGGTCAGAGAGCTCAAAGCCGAGGCTGAAAAACAAGCCATCCGGCTGGCGCTGGAACGCACGAACGGCTGCCGGAGCGAAGCGGCCCGGCTGCTGAATATCAGCAGCAAGGCGCTGTTGTACAAATTGCGTCTGTACGAAATTGCTTTCGGCTGACCGCGATCGCTCTTGCGCCCCAGGCTGACGACAGAGATAATCATGAAGACCGCTGATCAGCACTCGAAGGCCCCTGATGCGCCCGGCTCGCTACCACCGGGACACCTGATCTTTGGCCGGAGCGAGGCGATGAAGGAGATCAGGGAGAAAGTCTCCAAGGTCGCTCCGGTCAACGTGCCGGTGCTCATCCGGGGCGAGAGCGGAACGGGTAAGGAAGTCATCGCCCGGTTTGTCCACTCCCAATCGGCGTGGAAGGACGGTCCGTTCGTCAAGGTGCCTTGTCCGGCGATTCCCGGCACCTTGCTCGAGAGCGAGCTATTCGGGTATGAGGCTGGCGCCTTCACGGGAGCAAACCATCCCAAACCGGGACGCGTCGAAGCCGCTCACGAGGGCACTCTGTTTCTGGACGAAATTGCCGAACTTGACCCGGCGTTGCAGGTCAAGTTTCTCAACCTCCTTCAGGATGGCCAGGTCTGCCGGATTGGCGGCCAGGAGGAACGTCCGATTGCCGTGCGCATCATCTGCGCCACTCACCGCGCGCTGGAGCGGGACATCCAGGCCGGCAGGTTCCGTGAGGACCTCTTCTATCGTATCAATGTCGTGAGCGTGCAACTTCCGCCGTTGCGTGACCGCCGGGAGGATATCGCTGAACTGGCGGAGTATTTCGCCCGCTCGTTCGCCTCCAAGTATGCGCTACCCGTCCCATCTCTCTCCAGCGAAAGCCTGCGGCGCCTGCGAGACTACGACTGGCCGGGAAATGTCCGGGAGCTCGAAAACCTGATCAACAGCTACGTTGTACTCGGTCCGAACGAAGTCAATCTTGCTGAACTTCTCGCCCGCGACGCCGATCGCTTTGCGACTCCGGAACTCACGGAAGGCGAACCGTTGTTGAAACGCGTCGGACGTCGAGCCGCTTCCGAGGCCCAGCGAAGGGTCATCCTCGAAGCCCTCGAGGCGAATCACGGCAACCGCAAACAAACCGCAAAGGCCTTGCATATCTGTTATCGCGCTCTCCTGTATAAGATTAAGGAGTTTGGGATTCCACCCAAGCGGGCTCTCGATCGGCGCCCACCGGCTTCAGCGACCGCCACGGATACCGGAACCCGCACGGATGAGTCATGGAAACTCGACCCGTCCAGGCCGGCCCACGGTTCTCCGCATCATCCACCTGTTTCCAGTAACTAATCGAGTCGTTCCACAAAAAACACGAGCGGCCTTCCAGGGCTCCAAGGCGCGTCCGAGTCGGCGCGCCTGGGAAAGCATCTTCCCTCCCCAAAGAACCAGATGTGCGCACGGCCGGACGAGTAAGAACTGCCACTGAACCGCACTGAGGGCCGCGCCACAACGCTGGCGCGGCCCGGCTGCTTTTGAGCACCCTACTCTTTACGCTAAATCCTGCGGGCGCCGTCCACGCTCTTTACCGCTCCGTTTCACGCATCCCCTAACCTAGGCCAGTTGCCTAGTCTGCCTTTGTGGCCTTGGGGCACGCCGAGTTCCCGCGGATCGGTTGGGCGGAGAGAAGAAGTGATTTGCGGAGAGGGAGCGACCGGCACCTGGAGGATGTCTTCGATCGTCGCTCCCTCGATCGGAGCGTCTTGAGGGTAGCCTTAACACCCAGCGCAGATCAATCGGGTCTTAACCTGACGGATCACACGGCGCGGCGGCACTGCATTGTCCTACCCAACTCGAGTCGGTCAGCCGCAAGGATCTGTACTGCTCAGGCAAGACTAACCTCGTGCAATCGGTGCTTGTCCTACATCATATCCATTTTTTTTGCATAGCACCGATACAGCATGAACCTGATGGACGAAACTCATAGTCAGTTCTAGAGTTGGCATCTAGCTCAAATAGAGGGGGCCCGCCTTTCTTGAGAGGCGGTCAGGGTTCCTGCCCTCCTTGCCACACCGACAAGGCGGGCGGCGCGCACCCGGCCGAAGATTCTCGCGGCGGAGTCAGTCAAACCGATGGACGGCGACTTCAGAGACGGCAAGTATCTAAGCCTGGCTACCCTAGGCCTCGACGTACCATCGCTGGCGCAGATTAGGTTGTTTGTAAACTCCTTTCCAGTCGCCCGGCTCGGGGCGGAATTCCCGCAATACCCAGACGACGATCGTGAGTTGAGGTTCTCTGAGCCGCCGGACGCCTGCGTCATCGACTTCGACCGGGACCCCGAGGGCGCGATCCGCGTTGTTCAGAGAATCCATGAACTCTTCCCCAGTGCCGCCCTTCTCGCAACTTCCTGGGGCGCTGACCCGAATTCGATCGTGCGCGCGATGCAGTGTGGATGTCGCGACTATCTTCTGAAACCGCTCGATCAGCACATCCTGCTCCAAGCCCTGTCCCGGCTGGCCCGGGAGCAAGGCAACACCCGCCCTAAACGCGGGCAAATCCTCAGCTTCATCGGCGTGAAAGGCGGATGCGGAACGACCCTGTTGGCCGTGCACCTCGCGGAATTCCTGGTTAAGCTTCACGGCCGCGCGACCCTGCTTGTCGACCACCATCCGCGCGACGGCGACTTGGCCCTGTACCTTGACCTGGGCAAGCACCCCTATCACTTCCGCGATCTTCTGGAGAATACGCATCGCCTGGATGCCCATCTGGTCGAGGGATTCGTCGTGCGCCACTCGAGCGGGCTGGATGTTCTAACGGCCCCCGGCAACTTCGGCCCGGACCATCATTTCTACCCCGAAGCGGTTGAGCACGCTTTGGAGTTTCTGCGCACTCGATATGAGTTCGTACTGGTGGACTGCCCGCCCGGCTTGAATTTGGAAAACATGCTGGTCGCCAAAGCATCAGACCACCTGTATCTGGTGGCGACGCCTGAATTACCGGCGCTACGTCGCGCCGCAAAATGCCTCCAGGAGCTGCGCCGCCATTTTGGCGACGACCGGCCTCGGGTGGTCATCAACCGCGACTCCACGAACCACGGACCACTTGCAACCGATCAAGCTGCGAAACTGCTCGCCACCAAGATTGACTGGAGAATTCCCAATCAATACTACGAGGTCATGCGGACTCTTAACCTCGGCGCGCCGCTCAGGTCGTCAGCCGAAATAACGCGCAGTCTGGCGCGCTGGGCAGCGATCCTCTCTCAGGACCGCCCGGGAACAGCCCGCAAGGCCAAGAACGCCGGACGCGGTCAGGATGACGTACTGAATCTGCCGGCCGCAGTGATTTGATGGAGGCTCCACCGTGGCCAACACGAGGCCGAGAAGTAAAGCCGCTGGAGGGCGATTCTCAGGGGGTAAGCTGCAATGAAGATCTTCATCGTCGACGATTCGTCCGTAGTCGTAGAACGCTTGGCCGGGATCATCCGGCGAGTGCGCGGGATAGAACTCGTCGGCTGGGCCGCCGATGTACCGGGAGCAACCGAACGCATCGCCAAACTCGGACCGGACATCTTGATCCTTGACCTGCACATGCCGGGCGGGAGCGGCATTGACGTGCTCAAGGAGGTCAAGTCACTTTTTCCAAACATCAAGGTGATTGTACTCACCAACTACCCTTCGCCCCAACATCGCAAGCGCTGTCTGGAGCTGGGCGCAGATTACTTCCTCGACAAATCGAGTGAATTTGGCAAGCTTCCCGATATCTTCCGCCAAGTGAGGCGACCGAAGGCCGCCTGATCGTACGGCAAGAATCGGCCGTAGCGCCGCAACTGCTCTCCCCGCCGGTTTGCGGCCACCCGTCCGAACAACGTCGCACTGTCTCAGGAAAGATTGTAGGCTCTGGAACTGGCGCGGCTCGTGCTTTGTAGGCGGCGTCGTCAGCGCACAGGGTCCGCATGGCCTCGATTACCACCGCGCAATGCGACGTCTCAGGCCCTTTTTTTCCTGAGTCGAGCCGCGTGAAACCTCTCGAAATCACCTTCCCGAAGCACTCTTCCCCTCTCGCGGGGTCGCGCCTGTTTTATCGCACGAAGAGAGGAACCTCGTAGTGCTGTTCGCACCTTCTTTCGTGGGCGTAGAGCGCGTCTTCCGTATCAAACAACTTGCCGCAATGCGAGCACTGGTACCAGCAGTACTTGATCTTCTCTTCGTTCATGGATTCTCTCCCTACCGAACAGAGGATGCCGCTCGCCAGCGGAACTCCTGATCTCCGAAGTTGCGGCTCCGTCGCATTTCGACCTACCGGCGCGGCGGACAAGATCCGAAGCTTGACAGCTTTCTCTCAGCCCAACAAAGCCTACTTTCCCGCGACCAGGATCATGCCATACGCAATCAGGAACGTGAGCACGAGCACCGCACCGGCGAAACCGATGATCGCGTAGGTCAGCCGGAAACTGCTGCGTTCGAAGTTGTCGATGACCTCGACGATTTCCGGTGGCACGTCAGCTTTGAACCGGAGCAGTCCATTGCCTCCCGTTTTCAGGGCCGAGGAACCGCCGGCACTAGTCAACATCGGACGATTCCGGGAACCCGTCCACGATTGGACTTCATTCTCCATGGCCATTCTCTGCTTCTCCCTTCACCTGTGCGAAGTGTTTGGACATTGCCAGGTGCAGATGCTCGTCACCACAAGCGTAATTTCCCTTCTGCCCCTCACTCTGACCATCATCGTACCGGAGGGCGTAAAAGTAAGGCCCGTCGGAAAAGTACATGTACCAATGGTTGGCCTCGCCCTTGATGCGCTGGCAGCCCGGGATGTCGCACTTCTGTACAATGACCTCAGCCATCAGGATCCCCCCCTCTCCCGTGGCGCTTTACCCTGGCGCCGTCGGCCGCGACCACATCAACACCGCGTTAACGCCACGAACTCGGCATACACGAGACGGCCGTGCAAGATCGCCACGACTCGCCAATCACCATCCCATCTGCACGAAAAGGGCGCTCCTCCCCCGCAGTTGCCTGATCTTGCCTGAAGGGGTTTGGAAAGTGGAGCCTACGCCTACACCATTCGGGCGGCAATCCGCTCCATCCTGTAGGACTAAAGTAAGGACTATACCGTACACATGAAGGATAACTATGTAGCCTCCTACCCGATACGGAGGACGCCAAGTCGCTGGCCATGCCGCACGTGAGTGTGCCGGCACCGCCGAGTAACGGCTTCCCGTCAGCTCCGGCGCACTTCGGCGGGGTTCGCAAAAAAAAGGGGCTCACCCTTCCAGGCGGCCCCTTTTGGTTAGTGGATATATGAATTCGGTCTACCCAGGCTGGATATCGGACACGTGGATCATCTTGCTTTGAGCGTCCAGAGTGCCCGTGACTTTCACATTCTGCCCTTCGAACTGCTTCGCCTTGTCCTGATCATCCAGAGTGTAACTGGTTTTCGCGCCAGTGTTCTCGAGGACGAACTTGCCGTCAGCTTTGGCGATCTTACCCGTGAAAGTCTGCTGCTGTTGCGCCTGATCACCGGGTTGCTGCTGTGGCTGTTGTGGCTGCGCCTGATCCTGCCCTGGGGCAGGATAAGCGATCGCGGCCAGTCTCGGCGAGAACTCGAGGGCGACGACCAACGCGGCCAATCCCAGAATCCATCCCAATGACTTTCGCATTGCAATACCTCCAAACATAGGAATACTCTGACCTTCTGATGACTTCTGAATCCTCCCGCGCGCCCTTCAGGAAGCCCTCAGAAGGAGAGCGCAGCCTCAGGCGCCGCATCTGGCTTGCCAAGCAGCTCAGCGAAAACCCAAAACCTTGGTATTGAGCGACTTAGTTTCTGCCGCACAACCTCAACCGGGGAATTTTGTCGTGTAGGAAGGTAACTCTTGCCGGTCCGAGGAGTTGCAAACCCTGGGCCAGGCAGGAAAACTTCGTCAGAATAACCAGTATGACGGCTACAACCAGACTGAGAAATCTGTAAGACTTGCCGATTTAAGGTTCAATGATTCGTTCCCGCACGGCGTAGCGTACCAGATCGCTGAAAGCGCCAAGCTTCAGCCGGCGCATGATCGTGCTTCGATGAGTCTCCGCCGTTTTGATGCTGATTCCCAGCGCGGCGGCGACCTCCTTGTTGCTCTTGCCGGTACTCAGCAGCGCCACGACTTCGCGCTGGCGCGGCGTCAGTTCGCCCGACTCTCCGTGGTGCCTTGGTCCAGGGTGGAGATAGCCCTCCAGCACGATCTGCGAGACCTTCGACGCGAAAAAAGGCCGGCCCTGGCGGATCGCCCCCAGCGCGTTCAACAAGTCGCTGTCGGCATCCGATTTCAGGATGTAGCCGTGGGCGCCCGCATCCAGAACTTCGCGCACTACTTGTTCGGACTCGTGCATGGTCAGGATGAGCACTTTGGTTTCCGGGACAGCCTCCAAAATGGCGCGGGTCGCGTCGAGACCGTTCAGGCCGGGCATCGTAATGTCCATCAGGACGATGTCGGGCCGCAGCCGCCGGGCTTCGGCGACGGCGTCTTGACCGTTTCCCACCTCTCCACAAATCTCCCATTCCGGGTGGCCGTCGATCAACGAACGCACTCCGCGTCTCACGACCCCGTGGTCGTCAGCCACCAAAATGCGCAGGGTCTCCCGCTTCGGACGGGCTTCACGATCTCGAGTTGCACCGGATTTCTTGCTCAAGGCTGCAGATCCGCGCACCACCCGTGTCGCTCCGTTGTGACCTTCTTTCGTGCGTCGCATACCCCTACTTCCCCCTCGTCACGCAGTTTTCAAACCTTTCACGGCGTCGGAGCTTTGGACTCGTGCCTGCCGGGCGCGGGCAGAATCGCGTCCACCGTCACGCCATCTCCTTCGGAGGTAATGGCAAACTGTCCCCCCAGTAGCAGTACCCTCTCCCGCATGCTTTTGATCCCCAACCCTTCCCGAGTGCTGTGGTTCATTCCCTTCCCGCGGTCTTTTACCTGGAGCTTGAGACGGCCGTTGTCGAGCGCCAGGCTGACGCGGGCCGTAGAGGTCCTGGCGTGCCGTTGCACGTTGCTCAATGCCCCTTGAATGATGCGGAACACGCCCACTTCCAGTTCCTTGGGCAGGCGCCCCAGGTTCGGCGGCAGGTCGAGCTTGACCTTTATCCCGGAGAGTTTCGACAGGCCCTCCGTGTACCAGCGCAAGGCGGCTTCCAGCCCTGATTCCTCGAGCAAGGGAGGATGGAGTTGATATGAAACGGTGCGAATCTCCAGTGCGCATTGCTTTGCCAGCGCTACACTCTCGCGCAGGGCCAAGCGCGCCTGCTCGTCCAGCTCGCCGCCCGATTTCTGCACCCTGGCCAGGTTCATCACCAGAGCCGCCAGCCCCGGTCCCGCCGTATCGTGCAGATCGTGAGAGATTTTCTCGCGCTCCTCATCCTGAGCCCGAAGCAGCCGCATGGAGAGCTCGCGTGCCAGTTCTTCCGCTCTTCGGCGATCGCTGATGTCCCGCACGACCTTGGAGAAACCTGTAACGTTGCCCCGGGTGTCACGCAACGGGATGGTGATGACGCTGGCCCAGAATTGCGATCCGTCCTTGCGAACCCGCGACGCCTCTGCCTCAAACCGCCCTCGGGACGCGGCGAGGGCCAGTTCCTTATTCGGCTCCTCCTCGTGCCCCCCAACATGGAAGTCAGAGTAGTGCTTTCCCACCATCTCCTCAGGCGTGTAACCCAGGACCCGCTCCGCATCGGGGTTCGCACTGACCACCTTTCCTTCGGGATCGAGCAGCAGGATGGCGTAGTCTCTCACGCCTTCCACCAGGGTGCGGAACCGCTCTTCGCTCATCGCCAAGGCCTGCTGCGCGCGAACGCTGTCTGTGACGTCGGTCAGTACAATCACGGCGCCTTCCACTTTGTTCTCCGCCGTCAGGTAAGGCCGGATCCGCACGGTATACCACTCGCCCTGCGCGCTCGTGACGTTGAGTTCCTTGGCGGCCGCGCCTTCAATCACCTCCGTCATCATCGTGCCCAGGTCCGGAATGTCAAGCGCCGGCCTGATATCAGCGACCAAGCGCCCGACGTCCGCCGGAATCAATTTCAACACGCTCTCCGCCTCGGGCGTAAAAAACCGGATGCGCAGGCTCCGGTCGACGAGGACGATGCCGCTATAGGCGCTGCCCAGGACATTCCTCAGGTCATTCGCGGTCTGCGACAGTTCCTGGTTGCGGTTCTGTAACTCCTCGTTCAGCGTCGTCAGTTCCTCGTTGGCGGACTGGAGTTCCTCCTTGGCGGTTTCCAGTTCCTCGTTGGCGGTCTGCAACTCCTCGTTGGAAGAGAGGACCTCTTCGTTCGCGCTCCGCAATTCCTCGTTGATGGTTTCCTGATCTTCGAGGGACGAGCGCAGATATTCCTTGGCGGCCGCCAGCTCCTCTTCCAGCCGCCGGATCTCACGTCTCTCCGGAGAGAGCTTGGCGGCGGCCCGCTGCACCGCCTTCGAACCGGGCGCCTGGGCCGCTGGCGGTTCCTCGAAGAGAACCAGGAAATGCTGTCCACCGGCTTCGTCAGCCTTCAGAGGTATGACCTCGAGGTTCACCCTCCCCGTTTGGCCATTGAAGTGGACCGTGACGCCCTCTCTCCTGACCGGAGCGTTCGTTTTCTTCGCTGCCTGGACCGCCCCGCGCAGATCGTAGAGCAGATCGGTCCGCACGATCTTCAGCAGACCCAGCGTGGCGCTTCCGGGCAGCGGATCCAGGTAGCGTCCCATGTGCCCGCGGAACTGCTCGACTTCCAGATCCTGGTTCACCACCACGGCGGGAGGACCGTAGTTCTCCATCACGATGCGGTCCGCTTCCCGCACGAAGCCCAGCTCGTGATTGCGCCGCTGATCGGGTGCGGGGGCGGCGCCCGCCGCTTCCTGCAGCACCAGCGCCGCCGAGCCAACGTCGAGCGCCAGCCGGCCGGCGGCAGCCTTCTTCGCGTAGACCCTGTGCTTGCGGTCCAGAGGCGTAAAGTAATGCGCGAACTCTCCCACGGTCTCGGCCGCTCCCAGCACCAGGTAACCGGTAGGCTTCAAAGCGTAGTGGAGCGCGCCAAACACCTTTCGCTGCGCCGCGGCACCCAAAAACATCAGCAGATTGCGGCAGAACACAATGTCGAGCCTGGAGTAAGGGGGGTCTTTGGTGACGTCGTGCCGGGCGAAGATGATCGAATCCCGGACGGACTTGGCGATTTGGTAGCCGCGATCCACTTTGAGGAAAAATCGCCGCAGGCGCTCCGGTGAAACGTGAGCAGCGATGCTGTCAGGGTAGACGCCTTCGCGCGCCCGGGCGACCGCCCTTTCACTGACGTCCGTGGCAAATGCCTGGATGGGTACGTTCAAGCCGGTCTGCGAGAGGTATTCGAGCAGAACGATGAGGAGCGAGTAGGCATCCTCACCCGTAGAACACGCCTCCACCCAGACGCGGACCGGCGAGCTCGGGTCTCGATCCTTGAGCAGCATCGGAAACACCTTCTTCTTGAGGAGCTCGAAAGTCTGTGGCTCACGAAAGAAACTGGTGACGTGAATGAGAATGTCTTCGTACAGAGCCTCGCTCTCGGGCAGGTGGGTCTGCAGATATTGGAAGTAGTCCGGGAGGGTCTCGAGTTTGTGCAAAAGCATGCGCCGTCGCATGCGCCGCCTGATACCCGGCGTCTTGTACTGGCTGAAATCCACACCGGTGCGGTTCCGCAACAACGCAAAAATCTTTCCCAGTTCGGCGGCATCGCCCAGAACCGCCTCGTCGGCTTTGGCCGCATCGGGGTGGAACAGCTCGGGATGCAAACCGAACCGCACCAGCTCTCTCGCAATCTCCTCCGGCGACAACACGAAATCGACGTAGCCGGAGGCGATGGCGCTGTGCGGCATGCTATCGTATTTGGCGGTTTTCTCGTCCTGCGCAAAGGTTACGCCGCCCGCCGCTTTGATGGCGTGAAGTCCCAACGTGCCGTCCGACCCCGTCCCCGAAAGAATCACGCCGATCGCCCGCTCCGCGCGGTCCTCGGCCAGGGACTGCAAAAAGAAATCAATCGGCATGTTGGCGGTATCGGGCATCCTCGGCATGAGGTGCAGCAGGCCGTTGACTACGGCCATCGCGGTGTTGGGCGGGATCACGTAGACGTGGTTGGGCGCGATCACCATTCCATCCTGGACTTCGACCGCGGGAGATTTGCTGTGGCGGGAAAGCAATCCGGCCAGCGCGCTCGCGTGCTTGGGAGCCAGGTGCTGCACCAGGACGAAAGCCAGGCCGGTACTCGCCGGAAGATGATCGAGAACCTGGCTGAAGGCCTCGAGCCCGCCCGCCGAGGCGCCGATTCCGACGACGGGGAAGGATTGTTCCCGAGGCGTGGCGCGCGGTGCCGGTTCTGCCGTGCCCTGGCCGGCTTGAGGAGGCCGCTCTGCGGGGGACCGGTTCTTAGCCTTGCGTGAAAGCCGGAGGCGCTTCACTCGTCAGCCCTCTCAATACGCCCGGCGACCCTAGCCATGTGAGCGTGTGCCGTCCGCCGGGGCCGCCCAACCCCTCCCGAAGCGCCGCATCGCACTGTGAATCAGGTCTTGGTTTTGGTGCGCGAACACGATGACACACCCAAGTCCGAAAAGCAATCAAGTGGGGCGTGCGATGTAGCGGCGGGTTTAGCCCGCCCTCTGTGGTGCATAAAGCCGCCACTACCTCAAACTGGCCACTCTAGGGCAAGTACCCTAGTCCAAGTGTTCTAGTCCAACCGTCCGTGCCGCGTCCCGTTCCTACGTCAAGCACCTCGCACCCTACCGCCGCCTTGGCTCGCCTCGACCTCTTCCCGGGTTGCCAACCGTCCTCCCGGCTCAATCCGCAATAGGAAGGAGGGCTGAGAGAACTTGCGCGTTGAAACCATGGGACATTCCGGCTTTGCTTTGCCGGCGCTTGGATCGCGCCGGGCGCCGCGCCGCGCGCCTTCTCGAGCCGTTCTCCGCCGCCGAGGGGTCAGCTCTTCGCTCCGCTCGGTCGCACCGGATAGACTAGTCCAAAAGTGACGAGACATGGGGTAGCGAACACTCAGGAAGGCGGTAGAGCACGCGCGGCGAAGTGCCGGGATTCGAGCCGGTAACCGGCGTCGGTACATAAAGCCTTGCTTTCGACTAGGATAGCTAAGATCTTAACTCACGACGAGGGAGATGTCAAGGCCCGGGAGTTCGGCGCAGAACGACCGTTGCATAGGCTATATATCTAGTCACACAGGCGCGGCCAATTCACGCCAAGGCATTCGAGGATGTAGCGAGCTGAACTCGCCACTACGCTGCCAACCGGTCCGAGTTCAGTTTGAACACATACGTGTCGAGCGCGTCCTCGGCAGAGCCTTCCGTCGCCACTAAACTCAAATGGTATGTATTCCGGAATTTCATCGAACCAAGTACGCCGCGAATGTGATCGGGCTTATAGGCGCCGTCAAAGGCCTTCCAGACCTGGCGAACCGGGACGATAGCGATTCCCTCGCCACGCTCGACCGCCGCGAGGATATACGTCGCATACACGAAAGTGGCAATCTCGTCGCTGGCTACCAACATTGATTTCTTTCTCCTGTTCGTAGCAGTGAACCCGTCCCCACGAGCTCCCACGGCCACGCTACACACGTTTCCCAGGGGACGCAATCGGGCGTTCACCTGAGAAAAATAATTTCCTATGTACTGTGGTTCTATTAGTCACCCGATTTATCCTTCTTGTAGTCCTACAGATTTGTCCCCACTTGACTTGTTCTCGGCAAGCGGGAAGAATTGTTTACCTGCGGGTACAGGTCGACTAGGAGGGAAAAGGCTCGTGTCCTACGCGATCTTCAAGAAGCTCAGCGAGCATGAGACGGTCTGGGTAGGAAGCGCTCGGGAGCGCCGCGAAGCCGAAGACAGACTTGCTTCTCTCGCGCGTGCCTTCCAGAAAGAATTCTATGCCCTCGATCTCGACAGCGGTGAGATCATCGAAAACCGGCCTCCTTCGTCTGACAATCGCTAGCAGAATTCCTACACACAATCGCCATGACCTGAGGGTTGCGTCTAGCCCATCCCGAGGCGGAGACTCGCGCTGCCGTCCATCGTAAGACTTCTGGCCTCAGGCAGTTGGAACGCCGGGATTTTTCTTAGCCAGTGTTGATGCGGCTTCGAGGGCCCTCTATGCCCAAGCCGTTGAAATCGCGCGCCAAATAATCCTTGACAGTTTTTACGGGGGAAGCTCAGACTGAATCACCGCTTTTTTTCTGGGCCTAGGTTGATGGCCTAGGGAACGTCGCGACCCGCCAGGGCCGCTTGGGGGGAACGCTTCCAGCCGTCGTTTGTCCTCAGCGGTGGGGAACAAGTCATCTACACAATTCCCCGCAAACTTAAAATACATGGTAAGGAGGGTACTCATTATGCCGAAAAGCGAAGAGGTCATGACCCAATCAGCGCAGTCAAGCCGAAGGTACGCACTTCAGGAGGTCACCTGGGAGGCAATCAACGATCCGGGCGCGTACGTGGAGCGTGGGAGCGGTGATCTCTACCGGTTCCCGAAGGAGTCCCTGATTCCAGGGGCCTCACCCGCCATCGTGAAGGAATCGCGAGGCGCTTCGGTTTTGGTGAAGCTCTCAGACGACCCCTTCATCACCACGTTCAAGGCGCGGCTGCTGTGCGCCCAGCATAACATCGAGCCCAACTTCTGATTGGGCCAGAGGATGCCATCAGGGGCGGGAGGCCAAGCAGCCTTCCGCCCCGATTTTCACTCCGAGGCTCTGAAGCAAAAAGTAAGCAAGCTTGTTTTTGAGTTGGGTCACACAAATTCAGGTAAATACTGTATTGCGCCGGCTTAGTTCAATATCTGATACTGTTAACATGGAAGTTATCGAAAGGCCGCCAGGGCAGCGGGAGGGTAGGAGAGTGGATCCGGCCGACTACGTAGGCAAGTTCATCTTCGAGACCTACATCGTCCCTGCCCAGCAGCGCGGCGACGAACTTATCGAGATGGAAGTCCACAAAATCTCCCGTGACTTGAACTACCAAGCCGGCCTGATCCGCGGCGTACTTGGATCGATGAAGTTTCGCAACACTTACCGCTTACGTCTCGCCTCGACGCAAGGCCCGCCGTACGGCCAACCGTTCGCGTTTACCTTCCGCCTACCCAAAAGAAGGTCTCACACCAAGCTCAACTAGCCCGCGGAAAGCGCAGGGCGCGCGGCAGAGTCAACTACAAAGTAAATAACAACCGTCTTACTTAGTTAGCGTTGACGCCACCGTCCCCTCGTTAATCCCGTCTCCGGCGCTCGGGCCAACACCGGATTGTCATGACCAACCCCGCGTCGTTAGAATGGCATCCCAATTGGAAGAAGAGGCTACAGCGTTGGCAGAGTTGACGAACAAGCCGGGCGATCATGTTTCGACCTTCGTCTATGAGACGTATGTCCTGCCCGCCTTGGCGCGCGGCGACTCAGAGGTCCGGGTCGAAGTCGCTGACGTGTGGATGGCTTTGGGCCGCATCTACTCGATGGATTCTATTCGCAACGTCCTCGCGTCCGCAAAGTTTCGCGAGTCCTATAACCTCTTCTTGACGCCCGGTTCGCCGGATGACGGATCGCCCACCGGATTTGCCTACAAGCTGGGCGTGACGAACCACCATCCAGCGTTCCGCTAAGTACGCCAAGACCCTGCCCGAGCGTACAGCAAAAACCTTAAGCAAAACCAGGGATGATAACCCGACGGCGCCCGCGGAGTCCTGCCCCATCCAATTTCTTAGAGGAGAGAACCGGAGGAAGAAAGGACGATCGAGCGATCCGATGACTCGCCAGGAAAATCTGAACCAGATGATCCGCGCCGCCTCCGCAATCTCGAAGGAGCTGGGCAAACAGGTCGACAAGCTGGCGCGCGGCGGACAGGCAAGTCCGGACGATTTGCAGCGCTTGAAGAAAGAGTTGCGACAACACCTGGACGAGGACTCCGCCGAGCTTGTGTACACCTCCCTGCTCTACGCTCTGGGTCTGGCAACGGAAAACCGATAACACCGGGTACGAGCCTCGGAACCGTGGCGCGGCCCTCAATCAGTGGCACGCCTGTGTGCCTGAATCCGTGAAAGTCTGCCCCGCGATGGGAACAAATTGCCAGTCGTAACTGGTGGCGTGCAGGGTCAGTTTCAGCACTCCGTAGGTGCTGCTGTTCCGGACCTGGCTGTTGGCTGCCGTCGTCGTAAAGGATGCAAGTGGGGCGCCGCCTGTCCCGACCACGAATTCGACCAGGCCGTTCGTTGTATCCAGATTGCCATTCGCATTCTGCGGCGCAAAGCGCTCATAGTTGTGAGAGCTGCCGTTGACCACCAGGTCCGCCTTGGCGTTGTACAGGATTTGCCACAGGGGGCGCACCGCAGTGGTCACATGACTCTTGGTGGACGTGTACAGGGGCCGGTGCCACAGAGCCAATGTACAAGCCGCCGGGTTGGCTGCCAGGTCGGCCTGCAGCCACTGGCCCTGGGGAGAGCCCGCGGTGCAACCTCCGACGCGAATGTTGTTGCACTCGCTGTTGAGCACGACAATGTGCCACGCCCCATAATTCAGGCTGTAGTAACTTTTCGTCGGAGTACCCGCGGCGGCTCCCCAATAGTTGAAGTACCCCATCGCATTGGGAACCACGTAATCGTGTTCGCCGGGCACGGGGAGGGTCCGCGCCCGATGACGGCCCCAGGAGGAGGCGTAACACTTCGCGATGTCACCGTCAGTTCCGGTGGGATAGCCCAGGTCGCCGGCCGCAAACACCGTCCCCGGGATCGCGTCGATGAGAGTGGCCGTGGCCAGAGCATTGGCGAGGTTGCCAGGCCCACACTGCCCGATATCACCCGCCCCGACCAGGACGACGTCCTGGGTCTGCGCTGCGACTCGAATCAGCGGCGCGCTGAGGGTAACGACGATCAACGCGTACCGTGCTAGACAAACCAGATTCGTCAATCCTGCCGCTCTAGCCTTGTCCGCCGCGACGTTACTCATTACCGTTCACTCCTTGCTGAAGCGGGTGTATCTCATCGTCGGCGCATTAGGGCGCGAGATACTGATATGCGCCGGCATCGTAGTCGGGACCTCGCGTCACTCCGTCTTTGTCAACCGGTTGGACGTAGCTCGTGTTGCTGTAGCCGATGGCCGGCGAGGTCGACGTGAGGTGCCAGTCCTTGGTCGAGGGACTGACGAAGAGCGGGTCTGACACGAGATTATTCGTGAGGCAGCAGCCGCCCGCCAGATACCAGCCCGACCTCGAACTGCTCGCCGGACTGAACGTCACGTTGTGGTCCACGACGTTCGCCGTTCCTTTGTAGAGGGCGCCCTGCGTGTCATTCAACCCGTCGCCGTTCCCGTAGACGATGTTGTTGGCGACAACGTTCTGGTCACCCCAGACAGTAATCCCATAGGCCCCCTGGCTGACGATGGTGTTCTCCTCCACCATCACGTTGCTCGGCGTCGTGCTGCTGCCGCCCGAATAAAGCTGGAGACCGATGGAAGTGTTGTGCTCGATAACGTTGTTGGCGATCAGGCCGCCGCTCGTGCAGCCTGATGACGTGGAGCCCCAGGAGATACCGTTGCCGGAGCTGGTGCTGCTGCCGTTGTCATGAATGTACGAGCCGAGAACCTGGTTGTTGCAGCCATTTGACTGGCTGTACGCGGCGCGAGAATCGAAACCTTCGATCTCGACGTGATCCACCGTCACATCGTGCGTATTCAACACGTCAATGCCGTCGATGGCGAGTCCCGCGGTGCCCATCGTGAAGACCAATCCGTACGGGGGAGTAATCGCCGTCCCCTTCAGAATGATGTATGCCCCGTTGATACGCGTGTTGCCTTGTACGGTGGCCGCCTCGCCCGGGTAGTTCTGAATAGTGATGGGATTGCCGGCGGCGCCGCTGTTGTTCATGATCTGGCTGTAGGTCGTCGTGCTCTGCGAGGCGTAAGTGCCGGCGCGCAGACAGATCACGTCGCCGGCCACGCTACTGTTAAAAGCCTTTTGGAGCGTTTGCCACGGCGAACCCATACTGCCGTCGCTCGAGTCGGAGCCGCTGGGAGACACGAATTTCGTGCAGCTCGATCCGCTTCCACTCGCTCCGGTTCCGCTTAAAGGCACATTCTGCGGGCTGCCGGCGGCGTTGTCAGTGACACTGACCGAAGCCGTGCGTGTACCGGCCGCCGTGGGCGTGAAGGTTACGTTGATGCTGCAACTGGCGTTCGCTGCGAGTGAAGTTCCGCAGTTGTTGGTCTGAGCGAAGTCACTGCCGTTCGCTCCGCTCACGGCAATGCTGGTGATCGTCAACGTCGCGGAACCCGAGTTCGTGAGAGTCACCGCCTGAGCAGCGCTCCTCGTACCCACCGTCTGACTGTTGAACGTCAGACTGGCCGGCGATAACGTGACCGCCGGTGCGCCCGCGGCGGCGCCGGTACCGGTGAGTGCCACGCTCTGGGGGCTCCCACTCGCGTTGTCCGTGATGGTCACACTGCCCGTGCGCGTGCCCGCCGCGGCGGGCGTGAAGGTTACGTTGACGCTGCAACTGGCGTTCGCTGCGAGTGAAGTTCCGCAGTTGTTGGTCTGGGCGAAGTCACTGCCGTTCGCTCCGCTCACGGCAATGCTGGTGATCGTCAACGTCGCGGAACCCGAGTTCGTGAGAGTCACCGCCTGAGCAGCGCTCGTCGTACCCACCGTCTGACTGTTGAACGTCAGACTGGCCGGCGATAACGTGACCGCCGGAGCGCCCGCGGCAGCGCCGGTACCCGTGAGTGCCACGCTCTGCGGGCTCCCGCTCGAATTGTCCGTGATGGTCAGCGTGCCCGTTCGCGTCCCGGTGGCGGTCGGCGTAAAGGTCACAGTGATCGTACAGGTCGAGCCGGCTGCGGATCCGCTTCCGCATGTATTCGTTTGGGCAAAGTCCCCGCTCGCGGCAATCGCGGAGATATGAACGGGCGCGGTGCCGTTGCTGGTCAGTGTAACCGTCTGGGGACTACCCGTCGTCCCCACCGGCTGGCTGGAAAAAGCCAGAGTCGAGGGAGAGATGGTCGCCGCGGGTGTTAAACCGATGTTCGAGACGAACGCGTCCCCATAACTGCCCCCGAAAGTTCCTTGAAAAGCATGAGCGGCCGGGAAGTCCGTGGAGCCAGCTTCACCTGCCACGTAGGCGTTGGCAGAGAAGTCCAAACCGATGCCGTACGCTTGGTCAATATAGCTCCCGCCCAGGTAGGTCGAGAAAACCAGGCCGGAGCCCGCAGCGTTCATCTCGGTGACGAATCCCGTACCGTAGTAGCAGTTGGAACTCTTGCAGGAGCTCTGGATGGAGTTGGCCGTCGGAAACGACGTCGAATAGGTCTGCCCGATGATAAAGGCGTTGCCCGAATCGGTTGCGATGCCTTGACCAAAATCCAGACCGCCACCGTGCAGATAGGTCGAGTACAGGATGGAGGAGAAATTAGGCGCGATTTTCGTGACGAAGGCCCCTGAGCCGCTGGCCATCGACGTTTGGTAAGCTCCCGAAGTCACGGGGAACTTGGTCGAGTACGTGAATCCGGTCAGGTAGATGTTGCCGGACTGATCCAGCGCGATACCCGTACCTTCGTCTTCCGCGTTGCCGCCGAGATAGGTGGAATGTGCCAGCGATGTGCCATTGGCCGTGATCTCGGAAACAAAGGCGTCGGCATATCCTGGACAACTGGCGCACGTCGCTTCGAGAGGCCCGGCGAGAGGAAAATCCGTCGACTTGGTGAAACCCGTCACGAAGGCGTCGCCGGTTGCGTCCACGGCGATCGCGGCACCGGCATCCTGGCCACTACCGCCCAAATAGGTTGAGTAGACCAGCGCTGACCCGGTGGCATTGAGCTCTGCAACAAAAGCGTCCGAGTCGTTACCGCCACCATTGGCTGATTGAATAGGCGCTTGTGCCGGGAAATTTGTGGAAAAGGTCCGGCCGGTGACATACGCATTGCCCACAGAGTCCACGGCAATACCTAGAGCCTCGTCGGTCGCGCTACCTCCCAGGAAGGTGGAGTACTCCAAAGAGGAGCCGCTGGGGCTGAGCTTGGCCACAAATGCATCCCCGGCGCCACCGTACGATTCTTGAACGGCCCCGCTCACAACCGGGAAATCGCTGGAAAAGGTTTGTCCCGCGACGTAGGCCGACCCGGAGGAGTCTACGGCGATGGCCTTCCCCAGGTCGTCCTTACTGCCTCCGAGATAAGTCGAGTAAACCAGCGAAGAACCACCTGGACTAAGCTTGGTCACGAAGACATCTGAGTATCCACCATTGCAGCTTCCGCTCGTCCCGCAGGCCGTATCGTAGGCCCCCGCGGTTACGGGGAAATTGTCCGACAGCGTGAAGCCCGTCACGTAGACGGCGCCGGTGGAGTCAACGGCGATCGCCGAGCCCGAATCGTAGCCGCTTCCTCCGAGATACGTTGAGTACGTCAAGATGGGGTCGATAATGAGCCTCTGGGTGTGATCGTAAGCGCCGACTTGGAACGCGACGCGCCCAGGAGGTCTGATCACGTACCGGCCTTGAACGTTTGCCAGGCGCCCGCGCGCCCGCTGATAGACGCGGAGGTGGCGCAGAAACACGGCGCAATCCCGAGCTTGAATTCGCAAGTTCCCTCGAGAGTCGACCCTGAGCCCGCCTGAGCCGCGGAAATCGAGCTTGATGCGACGCGGGTCGGCGTTCGGCTTAACCTCAAAGTCGTACTCGAGATCACCCTGCTCACCGTGAAGGATCATGTCGATGCCGGGGTAGACATTCACGTATCGCACCTTGGCATAGGTCGGTATGCCGGTCCGCCATCGCTGCGGGTTGTTGCCGAGCATGTAATTGACCTTGCCGGGAAGCGGATCTTCAGCGAGGATGCGAGGCGCCGGGGCGCCGCCCACTAGCCCCATCTGCAACCTACCGGTGGATGAGGATCCAGGTTTCTGCAGAAGCAGCGTCACGCCGCTCGAGGTCAACGAAAGTGTGTAATCACGATTTCGTGAAAGAAACTTCACGCGGGCTTCACTCTGACCGCGGTTAAGCTCGAAGGCGAGGGGAAGCCGCCCAGAGGGCGCTGTCGCAACCTCTCTAACCTCTCTCTCGATGCGCTTAATGGGCGGACCTTCCTGCTGGCTTGCGCCGCTGGCGACGCCCTGGCCGCTGACAGCGAATCCAAGGACGCCACCGAGAAGCAGAAGGGCGAGACGCAGGCAACTGAGCCTCGCGCCCGTGGAAGAGGGTGTCATGGTCATCAGAATCGCCGGCTCACAGGTTGAACCTGGTCGCAGCACTTCGACTCGAACCCTCAGTTTGCCAAGAACTCTCTCATGTCGGGCGCGCTGGCCGCGCCGCCGGGGAAGCTTTCGATACCAATGACCGCCAACATTAGCCGGAGAGTGCTTTCGTGTTGATAGAGTACACTCGACGTGTACGCTTTCTTGACGTCCGGACCGACGGCTACCCAGGGAACGTGGCCTCCACCGTGCGTCGTGTCGGTCTCTTCCGCCTCGTCGAAAGTGATGATGAGGAGTCCACCACCCGGCGTGCTGAAATCGGGGCTGCTAATCAGGGGTCCAAGGTTGGTTTGGAGCCATGCGTCAGCCGTCGCCAGCTTCTGATCGTCCGTGCAACTGGGGTTGTCGGGCGGGCAGCTATGCGCATTATCGTACTGGTCGGGACCAACCCACGAGTAGTCCGGCAACGCATGATTCGTCAGGTCGGCAGCAAATTGTCCGAATGGCACAAGGTTGGCCGCTTCGGCCGTGTTATCGCGAACGTCAGAGAAATAGGAAATAGGATTAAACCGCTCTTGATAGGCGCCGGTGTCGCCTCCGACGTAACCGACGGAAGGCAAGCTTTCGGAGTAGGACTTCCAGGTTTTCCCTGCTTTGCCCAACTCCCGCACAACGTTATCGTCGGTGACGGCGCTGGGATGTTCGTCAACGCCGTCAACGATGCGTTCTCCGGTGGTCAGCATGAAGTAGTTGGGGAGCGACGGATGTGAGTCGGCATAGTAGCCGGTGGCATAGGCGTAGGTTGTTGCCAGGCTGTTCAGATAGGGCATGTCCTTGGTGTTGCCGATGATGTCTTCATATGAATGATTTTCCAGCACGACGATGAAAACGTGATGGACATGCACAGGGAACGGATCGGATTGAACAGGAGACGAAGTAGCCGCGGAGCCGGCGCACCCCACTTGAACCACCAGAATGACTAGAGCAACCATCAACCGCTGGATCGTTCCTTGTGGCAATGCAGCACCTCTCTTTCAATAGCTTGTCTCTCCCCCGCGAAGCGCCATCGCTTGCCCCCTTATTGAGTATTTCCAAGGCACTTGATATGCCACCATCTTGCCTTCCGTCGAATTCTTGCAGGCTGAAAGCGTTCCGTCCTGTCGGAAGAACCGTAATCCCCGCGACGGTAGGGAATGTCCGTTCCCATGCGCACGGGGCTTGCACTTCAACACGCGCCGCCACTTCGCTCCGGGTTGCGTGCGCCTCGGTCGTTAGCGACGCGCCGCAGGGCACCGCTCGAGACCTCGCGCCGCCCTCGCCGTGCTCCGTACACTCGGGAGGCAACCTGACGCGGCTTGTACGGCGAACACTGGCTTGAAGAGCGCCGGGGCTCAGGTTAAATAGGCTTGACCGTGAATCACTCCGGGTAGAGGCAGCCGTGATGCGGCAACTCACTCTCCTCCCGCACCGTGGCCGCATCACGGTTTGCCTCAAGTTGACTCTGAAGCGTCGGAGGGAACATGTGCGGGATTGTTGCCTATGCCGGCCCGCAGGCGGCACGTAAAGCTCTGCTTGAAGGTTTGAAGCGCGTTGAGTATCGCGGCTATGACTCAAGCGGCGTCGCTATTCTGAATGGCCGCGCCTACTGCGCGCGCATCGTCGGGAAGGTCGCAGGACTCGAGCAACGCGTTGAGAACGATCGTCCCGACGGGTTTGTGGGGATCGCCCACACCCGCTGGGCGACTCATGGCAAACCGACCGAGTTCAACGCTCACCCGCATATCGACTGCTCAGGCAAGGTTTTTCTCGTCCACAATGGCATCGTCGAAAACTACTTGACGTTGAAAGAGCGCTTGATCGCCGCCGGCCACGTTTTCCGATCTGAGACCGACACGGAGGTGCTCGCCCACCTGATCGAAACAGCCTATCAGGGGAACCTCGAAGCCGCGGTGCGCCGGGCGCTGCTCGAGGTCCACGGCACCTACGGCCTGGCGGTCGTCCACACCAGCCATCCGAATCAGATTATTGTGGCTCGCCGAGGAAGTCCGATCGTGCTGGGCATCAGCGACACGGAATCCCTGGCGGCCTCCGATACGTCGGCATTCGCGAAGCGAACTGACCGCGTGGTCTACCTGGAAGACAACGAGCTCGCGCGTCTGGAACCGGGGCGCTTCTGGATCACGACGCTCGAGAACCGGCCGGTAAGCCGCCAACCGTCGGTGATCGAGATCGGTCCCGAGGCCGGGAGTCATGAGGGATTTCCTCACTTCATGCTGAAGGAGATCTTCGAGCAGCCGGAAGCAATCGAAAATACACTGCGCGGGCGGGTGAATCACACTGCGGCAGCATCCGAACTCGGCGGTCTCGGGCCGGTGCTCGATCGCCTCAAACGGGCGGAACATTTAATCATCGTGAGCTGCGGCACCAGCTACTACGCGGGCCTTTTCGGACGCTACGTTTTCGAATCGCTCACCGATCTGGCGGTGGAAACGGAGCTCGCCTCGGAGTTCCGTTATCGCAAACTGAACTTGCGGCGAAACACCGTGGTACTTGCGATCAGCCAGTCGGGCGAAACGGCTGACACGCTTGCCGCCCTGCGCGAGGCCAAACGCAAGGGGGCGCTCGTTCTGGGGCTTGTCAATGTTGTAGGAAGCACGATTGCCCGTGAAACCGACGCCGGCGTTTATTCACATGCCGGCCTTGAAATCGGGGTTGCATCCACGAAGTCATTCGTAAGCCAATTGACGCTTCTCGCTCTGATCGCGCTATTGATCGGCCGCAGCCGCGACCTTTGCTACGAAGAGGGCGCCGCCCTCCTGCGAGGCCTCGAAAAGCTTCCGGATCAGATCCGCGAAACCCTGCAGCAGTCTGACTCCATCCGCGCTCTGGCGGAGAAATACTCCAGCCAATCGCACTTCCTTTACATTGGGAGGAAATACCAGTATCCCGTCGCCCTCGAGGGAGCGCTCAAGCTGAAGGAGATTGCCTACATCCACGCTGAAGGCTACGCGGCGGGAGAAATGAAACACGGACCCATTGCGCTCATCGATCGCCAATTTCCGACGATGGCGCTCGCGCCCGAAGATGGCTCCTATGACAAGGTAGTTTCCAACATTCAGGAAATCCGTGCCCGTGAGGGAGCCGTTGTGGCGGTAACGACGGCGGGCAACACGCGACTCGCCCCGTTCACGGATGACGTCATCGAGGTACCGTCCAATCACGACATCCTGATGCCTATCCTGACGGTGATTCCTTTGCAGCTTTTTGCCTACCACTGCGCTGTCCTGCGAGGTTGCGACGTTGATAAGCCTCGCAACCTCGCGAAAAGTGTGACCGTAGAATAGCCACCTGTCACGCCCCTCGCTTTTTCGGTAGTGTCTCACTTTGCCGTCAGGGCATGGCTTCAGCCATGCCGCACGCGATTAGGAGAGGCGCGGCTTTAGCCGCTGAGGTTGGTCTTTAGAGCCTGTGTGGGGCCGAATGAGGCAAGACTTACCTCAGGCGCTCAAGCGCGCGTATAGCATGCCTAGGCGGCACGACTAAAGTCGTGCCCTGACGAGGCAAACTGAGACACTGCCTCTTTTTCTCACCCGAAATTTCCTAGAGCGTTGTCGGGAACTTAACCGATAGCGGCTTTGCCCACTCGTTCGAGTCTTCTGCCGGAAGATTTCTTCCCTTTTGTGCATGCGATCTTCACGCTACGCCACCTTCTGCGATTTCGACTGCCCGCTCTGCGCCTTCCTTGTGTTCCGCGCGTTCTCACAAACCTTACTGACCCAGCGCCTTGTGCAATGGGCGCTTCGCTACGCTCGAGAACACGGCGTTGGGCAGTTTTGGCAGCCCGCATGCTTCTCAAGTCTTGTGAGTTTTCAGGAGAGGCTGATGGACGCGTTCATTATCGGAGAAGCAATGAGTTCAGAGCTGATAAGCCGGATGCGCGCTCGTTTCAGCCTCAAACTGCAGCAGGGCGAGTCCGTTCGTCTGAAGGAGATGATCCGACAGATGGTGCGAGAACTGGAGCGCAACGTTATTCTCGAGGCACTCCAGGCGAACGGCTGGAACCGGAAGAGGGCAGCCCGCAACCTGCAGATCAGCTATCGCACGCTGCTTTGCAAAATCCGTCAAGCAGCCTTGGCATCAGACTTCCCGGTCTGCGACACGAGCCGCAGCGACGGATTGTGTGCGTAGGCTAGGTACCCTGCAAGGGATCCGATTAGCTTACAGTGAAGCTCGCTGTAAGTAAGATGGCGAAGCTCTATGTTTTTTGACGGCAACAGTCCGGCGAAGCAAAGCCACGACTGGCACGCACTCTATACCCGCCCGAGGCACGAAAAAGCTGCGGCGCGGCTGCTTGAGAACAAGGGGTTTCATATTTTCCTTCCCCTCTACACGACCCGGCACAAATGGCAGGATCGAATCAAGCAGGTCGTCCTTCCTCTTTTCCCGAGTTACGTTTTCGTCCAAGGAGGGTTCGATCGCTGGGTTCAGATCGTCAGCACCCCGGGAGTGTGCGACCTCGTCCGCGTGGGAGATCAACCGGCCGTAATCAGCCTCACGGAAATCGAAGGTATTCGCCGACTCCTCGACAGCACGTTCCGCGTCGAGCCTCATCCCTTCCTGAGGTCCGGGACCTGGGTCAGAGTAAAGCATGGGCCGCTCGAGGGTTTGGAGGGAGTGTTGACACGTCAGAAGAACATTTCACGACTGGTTCTCTCCGTGGAGATGCTGGGCAAGTCGGCTGCCGTCGAGGTGGATGCCGCCGATGTCGAGTGCATTCCCGGCCGCCCTGCGGTCGCCACCGCATCGAATCGACTTGGCGCTGAAACACGAACCTACACTGACGCATTCAACACGTAGCTCGAATCGACGAGGCGAATGAATGGGCATCAGCACTGAAATCGCGGGCAACCTCACGTCAATGCTTGAGCAAGGGACGGCGCGTGTGGGCGTGGTCGGCCTCGGATACGTCGGCCTGCCCTTGGCTCTTGCCTTCGCTCGAAAGGGATTGCGGGCCACGGGCTTTGATGTCGATCCGGTGAAAGTCGATACCCTGAGCCGGGGTGAAAGCTATATCCATCACATCCCGGCGTCAGAAATTCAGCACGAGCTCGAGAAGGACCATTTCAAAGCCAACAGTGATTTCTCCGAACTCCACGAGATGGATGCCATTCTGATCTGCGTGCCCACGCCGCTCGATGACCACCGCGAACCTGACCTTTCCTTCATCCGTAACACGGCGGCAGAGATCCGCGAACACCTGCGGCCGGGACAACTCGTGGTACTCGAAAGCACAACCTATCCCGGCACGACGGAAGAAGAACTGCTCCCGCTACTCGAGCAGTCCGGCTTGCGCTGTCCAGTATCTGAGTATTCCACCGACGGCAGCACGGTCCGCGCCGTCGTGGACGACCAGAGTGATTTCCTTCTCGCTTTCTCGCCGGAACGCGAGGATCCAGGGAATAAGAATTTCAGAACCCCACAGCTTCCGAAAGTCATTGGGGGAGTCAACGGCGCGAGCGCACTCGCCGCTCGCGCGCTGTACCAAAACGTATTCGAGCGAACCATTATCGTCAGCTCGTCGCGCGTCGCCGAGATGACCAAACTTCTTGAGAACATCTATCGTTGCGTCAACATCGCTCTGGTGAATGAACTCAAGCTGCTCTGCCTGCGCATGGGCATCGACATCTGGGAGGTTATCGAGACGGCAAAGACCAAACCCTTCGGCTTCACGGCGTTCTATCCGGGACCTGGCCTGGGAGGTCACTGCATACCGATCGATCCCTTTTACTTGTCATGGAAGGCGCGCGAATACGAGATGCCCACGCGTTTCATTGAACTGGCCGGCGAAATTAACTCGGCGATGCCGGAGCACGTGGTCGCGACTCTCGCCAACGCTCTCAATGAGCGAGGCCAGTGCGTCCGCGATTCCAAGGTCTTGGTGATGGGCATCGCCTACAAGCGCGACGTTGACGACCCACGCGAGTCTCCCGCACTGCGCATTATCGAGCTCCTGCAACAGCGCGGTGCACACGTGGATTACCACGATCCGTTCTTCCCGCAAATGCCGAAGATGCGCCGCTACGACTTCACGATGACCTCCGTCGAGCCGACGGCCGAGAACCTGGCCGTGTATGATGCCGTGCTCATCGCGACCGACCACTCGAGTTCCGACTATGAGGCGGTCGTCCGCAACGCTCGCCTGGTGGTCGACACTCGCAATGCCACACGCTGCGTGACGGAAGGGCGCGAACGAATTGTCCTTTGCTGACGCGGTGGAATACCGGATTGACGTGTTATTTCGATCCCGCGCGGGAGGCAGAGCCAGAGGAATCCAGGAGGGTAAAGCCATGTCTCACAGAATCATCTTATGGGCCTGGACCGCAATTATCCTAAGCTGTGCTGTGGCGCTCGGCGCCGACCGGCATAAACTAACGGCCCTCCCAAACGGAAATTCGACGCCGAGCACAACGGATGCTGACACAAGCAATCCAGGAAGCAGGCTCCGGCGCCGCAATCCCCGATACGAGCTGTCCGTCGGGGACGTTCTCGACTTGAGCTTTCCTCTGACTCCGGAATTCAACCAGACCGTAACGGTACAGCCCGATGGGTACATTGGTTTGCTCGGGGTGGGCGACATTCACGTCCAGGGACAAACAGTTCCCGAGCTGACGCAAACTTTAAAGGCGGCCTACGCAAAGACTCTCCACAACCCCATCATCACGATTCAACTCAAGGAATTCGAGAAGCCGTATTTCATCGCGGGCGGCGAAGTCGGTCATCCCGGCAAATACGACTTGCGCGGAGACACAACGCTAACGGAGGCCGTCGCCATCGCCGGAGGCTTTACGGACGCTTCCAAGCACTCCGAAGTGTGGCTGTTTCGCCGCGTCTCGAGGGAATGGGTGTCAACTCAGAAACTCAACCTGAAGAAAATGCTCTACAGCGGGAACTTGCGCGAAGACCCGGAGCTCCAGCCGGGCGACATGATCTACGTACCCAAGAACAGACTATCGAAGATCAGACGCTTTATGCCCGTCGGCACGCTCAGCGCGTACTTCAACCCGTTGTCCCTATAACCCGCGGTGCGTGGAGAACGAACGAGAGAGAGGCCATTATGGAAGAAGTCCATTTTCGAAACGACCATCGAGACGGCTGGTCAGCGCACGCGTCGGCTCGAGAGGTAGTCAGTGTCGTGTTCAGGCGGCGTCGACTCATTGTGCTCTCCTTCATCGGTCTTCTGGCCGGCGCTATCCTCGCGATTCGGCTGCTTCCCCGGTCCTATCAAGCGGAAATGAAAATTCTCGTCGAGCGCCAGCGTGTTGACCCGGTCGTGTCAACCAACCCCAGCATTGTCCAGTCCGACCAAACCTTGACACCCGATGAGGTCAGTTCGGAGGTCGAACTGTTTCAGAGCCGGGATTCGCTCGAAAAAGCCGTCGTCGACTGCGGCCTTTACCAGCCCAGTGGACGGTGGTCGCTGCCGGCCATCAAGTTGCGTTTGCTCGAAGCCTTGGGCCACGCCCCTGACAGAAACACGCGGATCTACTACGCCGTCCTGCAGCTCGAAGACGACTTGCAAGTCATCCCCATAAACAATTCCAACTTGATCAAGGTCACCTACGAAGCTCACTCGCCAGCGCTGGCTGCGAAGGTCCTCAACGACCTGAGCGACCTCTACCTGGCAAAGCATCTGGCGGTGCGGCGTCCTCCGGGTACTTCGCAGTTCTTCGACGACCAGGCGGAACAATATAAGAAAGATCTTGAAAACGCCCAAGAAAATCTGGTCAGCTTTGATACTCGTACCGGAGTAACCTCGGCGGACTTCGAGAAACAAGTGGCCCTCCAGAAGTACAGCGACTTCGAAATTGCGCTCCAACAGACAAGAGCCGACGTTGCTAACGCGAAGCAGCGCCTTCGCGCTTTGGAAGCGCAGGAGGCCTCGATACCTTCCCGCGTCACAACCCAGGTGCGTGTTGCCGACAACCCCCAGCTTTTGGCTGACCTGAAATCCACTCTCCTCAATCTGGAGCTCAAGCGCACCGAGCTGCTCGAAAAGTACGATCCCAGTTATCCGCTAGTTCAAGAGGTTGAGAACCAGATCAAGCAGACCCTTACCGCCGTCGCTGAAGCGGAGAAAAAAGGCGTCCATGAGGAGACAAGTGACCAGGATCCCACTCATGAGTGGGTGCGAACCGAACTGGCCAAGACGAAGGCCGACCTCGTCGGCCTGGAGGCGCGCGCCACAGTGATGTCCAACGCGGTCCAGGCGCTTCAAACAAGAGCGTTGAGGTTGGATAAAGCGTCAGTCAAGCAGCAAGACCTGCTGAGAACCGTAAAGACCGACGAGCAGGACTATCTGCTTTATCGCCAGAAACGGGAAGAAGCCCGCATCGACGACGCACTCGACCAGAAGCGCGTCGTGAACGTCGCGGTCGCTGAGGCAGCGGCGATTCCGTGGGTTCCCGCCGGCTTGTCCACCGGAGACAAAGTGGCCCTCGCCTTTCTCATCGCGGGACTCCTGAGTCTGGGCCTCGGGTTCCTGAGTGAGTACCTGGATCCTTCGTTCCGGACACCCGACGAAATCATGGAGCACCTCGACATTCCGGTCCTCGCTTCAATTCCTAAGAACGGCCATTAGCGCGATGTTCCTGAACTATTACGGATTACGCGAACAGCCATTCGGAGTGACTCCCGATCCGCGGTTCCTGTATTTCAGCCCTTCGCACCGGGAGGCGTTGGCGTCGCTTTACTACGGCATCGAGACGGGGCGGGGCTTTTTGGCTCTGACCGCCGAGCCGGGTATGGGAAAAACCACGCTGCTCTTTCACCTGCTCGACAAACTGCGTGGTTCCGCTCGCACCGCCTTCATCTTCCGGACCCAATGCGACTCCCGGGAATTCCTCCGCCTGTTGATGGCTGACCTGGGTTATAGCAGTCACGATGACGACCCCATTCGCCTCCAGGAGCAACTGAACAACATTCTGATTCGCGAGTCGCGCAGCGGCAGCCGGTGTATTTTGGTGGTCGACGAAGCGCAGAATCTCACCGACTCCGTCCTCGAGACGGTGCGCATGCTGTCGAATTTCGAGACCTCGCGTGCCAAGCTAATGCAAATACTCCTGGCCGGCCAGCCGCAACTGGCGGAGAAACTGGCAAGTCCCAACCTGCTGCAGTTGCGCCAACGGGTTTCGATTCTGAGCCGGCTGAATCGCCTGAGCTTGAGCGAGACGACGGGCTACATCAATCACCGGCTGCAGGTGGCTGGGTACAATGGTAAGCTTCTCTTCACGCCGGGCGCGCTCGCCGTCATCGCGTCCGGAAGCGAAGGGATCCCGCGCAACATCAACAACATTTGCTTCCACGCTCTGACCCTCGGCTTCGCTCGCCAGCAGCATATTATTGGCGCTCCTCTCGTTGAAGAGGTGCTGGCAGACCTGGGCGCGACACCGGCTTCAGTCCAGGGCGCTGGCTCCGAGAGCGCGTTCGATCGCGTCTCGAGACCTGGTTTGCCCTCGGTTGAAGAAATCATGGTGGCGCTCGATACCCCTGGAATCCTCGGCAGTAATGATACTGATTTTGTGCCAACACCCGACTCTCCTGCGACACGACTTGCTGCAGACCAGTTTTCTGGTTCGCATTCGCCTACACCGAACTGGACATCAGCGCCGATATTGGGCTCTGCTGACGCGCCAGAAGAGGCGATGGCAGTTGCAAGGGATGACAGAAACATGCGCCTCGCGCACTGGGCCTCGCGGGCCGTCCTCGTAGGCTCTCTCGTGCTCCTCGCGGGCCTCATCGGCGCCTTTGGGCCCAGAGGCTGGAACTCGTTCAAAGCTCACGCCGAAGCGACTTTGCGGGCCGCGATGACCGGAGGCCGTCCGGTGCGGAAGAGCAGCGCTACTCCGGCCCCGAAGCCCGCAGCCCGGCTTTCCTCCGACGCGCATCCGGAGAGCGCCACGCGGCGGACATCAGGGGAAGTTGCGGCACCCAAACCCGAACTCGATCCAATCTCGAAAACGTCAAACGACATGGCGGTTCAGGATGTCAAGTCCGCCCCTCTCGCGCCGCCCAACGGTCGTACGCCTCGAAACGCTGCAATTCACCTTTCCCGACCTCCAGAAGTTGGCCGGCCGGTTCCATCCACGGCGGCAAGACCCCATGTCGTGTTCAAACGGCAACTGCGAAGGTATCAGAGAGCCGAACTTGCAGACAAGCTCGGGGTTGCAAAGTACTACTACGATCGCGGGGAATACGACTTAGCCTTGGACCTTTTTGAGGCGGCTCTCAGAATCGATCCCTCGAGCTACGAAGCCCAGACCGGCGCTATGCGAACTCGCGAGGCTCGCAGTCTTCACGCCCGCCTGTCCAGGACTTCCCGGCCCGCACTCTGAGCGCTTCGCAGGGGCACTTCGCATTTCAATGCAGTCGACTCACCGCGGTCCGACGATCGGGCTAGAATGACGGGCCTACGTGGTTAAGAGGAATTAACCAATGAGCAAGAATTTTGATGTCTTGTTACGAGCTGAGAAACACGCCGGTCTCTTTCAGGTCGAAGAGTGCGTAGCGCCACCCCGGCCCACCGGCGCCGCCAAGCAGATCAGCGCGAGACGACCTCTGGTCCGAATCGATGCGCATGTCCACGAGGCAGAGATAAAGCTGGTGCAGCGCGTGTTCCTCCTCCCCGGACCTGAAGCACCCCACGTCGTGGTCTTCTGCGGCGTTGAACCTCGCAGCGGCACAACCGGGATTTGTGCGCGGGCCGGGGAGAACCTGGCGAACCAAACCAGACTCCCGGTTTGCCTGGTAGACGGAAACATGCGTTCGCCTTCCCTGCACCGTTACTTTGGACTGGAGAATGCCCCCGGCCTCACTGACTCCGTTTTGGAGACCGTCCCCATCAGCGACTTCCTGCGCCCCATCGCAAGCAATCTCATGCTGCTTTCTGCCGGCTCGATCGACAAGAAAGCTCAAGCTCTATGGACATCTGACCGCCTGCGTGCGCGCATCGCCGAGCTGCGTCGTGAGTTCTCTTACGTGTTGATCGACACCCCTCCAGCCAATGTCCATAACGACGGAGTCTTCTTTGGCCAGGTTGCCGACGGCGTGCTCCTGGTTGTGAACAGTAACACGACGCATCGTGATACGGCGCGCAAGGCCAAAGACAATCTGACCGCCAACGTGAAACTTCTGGGGGCAGTGCTGAATAATCGCACGTTTCCAGTCCCAGGATTCCTCTACAAGAGGCTTTAGCTTGCCTAGCCGATACCCGACTGCATTCGCCGAACCGTCGCTTCCAACCGTGCAGGAGCGCGAACCTCGGACCGTTGAGTTTGATATTCACGGTATTCTCGGTGTTCGACTCGTCGACCCGGCGGCAAGCGATGTCGCCGCAGTCCGCCAACAGCTCGGACTGCCGCAAGCGGTGTTGAGGAGGGAGCCCGACATCACTCTTCGCTTTGTTACGAGCCTGCCAGCCGTTCGCTCGCACGACCTCGACGTGGCATGCAAGGGCTTCACAGATACCGCGCTTCTGGTGTTCGATCACAGCCCGAACAAGCCGATTCTCGCCGTTCCGTTCGACCGGCTAGGAAACCACTGCGAAATCCTGTGTGCGACTGGGCTTCGCGCCGTACCTTTTCTACGGGCTATCCTGGCGCAGCGGGCGCTGGCGAAGGGCTACGTGGCCGTCCACGCCTCGGCATGCGTCTTCAAGGGGACCGGCGTGCTGTTTGCCGGATGGGCGGAGAGCGGCAAAACAACAGCTCTTCTGGGATTCGCGCCGTTGGGAGCAGAGTACGTCGGTGACGAGTGGGTACTCCTCAGCCGCGACGGCGAAGCGATGTATGGTCTTCCCAACCCCATCGAACTCTCCCCCTGGCACGTTGCAACCCTTCCGCACGTCCGCCGCCTGATCGGTGGCCCGAGGTTGTGCCTGGTCAGCGCCCTCGGTGCGCTGGCTAAGGCTCAGAAGGCAATCCTCGGCAAGAACGGTGGTACGACCACGCCGGCAAAAATATCGCGCCAGGTTCTGGCGCACCTACAACACCAGGTCATCCCAGCGGCTGCCCCCCAAGCGTTGTTCCGCGATCGTTTCGCGTCGACGGCCGCGAAACCCGACAAGATATTCCTGCTCATTACCCACAACGACCCCCGGATTCTGGTTGAGCCGACTGATCCATCCGTTATGGCCAGCCGGCTGGCGACTCTCGCCCAGCACGAAGAAATGCGCCTTCTTGAACATTATCTTGCCTTCAAGTTTGCATTTCCTGAGCGCAAGAGTCCGCTCGTAGAGCGGTCGTCCATCCGTCGGGCTCACATTTTCGCTCGGGCGCTGGAGCACAAGCAAACCTATACGGTAAGGCATCCACACCCTTTAGTCTTCTCGGCCTTGTATGAGCAGCTACGGCCACTGTGGGAGACAGGGAGCGAAACCGTCTCTCAACCTCGCTACGCCTTTCGAGAGGACACATCGGCACCGGTCAACTGACATGCAAGCGGTCACAGAAACCAATCCCGCGCAGGCAGCGCCTGAACAAGGCGTGACCCAGAAACAGATCCGGGGATCGAGCCTTTTTCTCGTGGGCCGTTTTCTGGCTCTCTCCATCAACTTCGCGGCGCAGGTCTTGATGGTCCGTTATCTCTCGACGTCCGACTACGGAGCCTTGGCGTACGCGCTGGCGATTGTCGCCTTCATTGAGCCCTTTTCCACGCTCGGATTGCAGGAGACGGTGGCCCGGTTCCTGCCGATCTACCACGAAAACCGCGAAAACGAAAAGCTGTTCGGAGCAATCCTGCTGTCAACTGGTGCCGTGTTCCTCACAGGACTGGCCATCTCGGTCGGCCTATGGGGAGCGCCAGGGCTCGTCGCCCATTTTGTCCATCACCAACCGTTGCCGCTTCACCTGTTGATGATTCTCATTCTCCTGGTCCCCATCGATTCGATCGACGAGCTGATGAATGGACTGTTCGCCAGCTTCTCGGGTGTACGCGACATCTTCTTCCGCAAGTATTTGCTCGGGCCGGCTCTTAAGCTGGGCGCAGTAATTCTGCTGATCTGGGAGCGAAGCTCCGTCACGTTCCTGGCCTATGGATATCTTCTTGCCAGCGCTGTTGGCGTCCTGATTTACACGTGGATGTTGATACGGCTTCTGCACGACCAGCATCTTCTGAAGGACGTTAGGCTGCGGACGATTAAGATCCCCGTGCGCGAGGTACTCTCCTATGTCGTCCCGAGCCTCAGCGCAAGCTTGGTTACCGTGGCGATCCACTCAATCAATATCTTCATCTTGGGTTATCTGCGCACCATGACCGACGTGGCCTATTACCGGGCGGTAGTTCCGGTCGCGCAACTGAACAACGTCGTCATGACCAGCTTCACACTGCTCTACACCCCTTCGGCGGCGCGTCTTTTCGCCCAATCCGACTACGACGGAATCAACAAACTTTACTGGCAAACGGCGGCCTGGATGTCCGTGCTTTCGTTTCCAATCTTTGCGGTGACGTTCTCACTCGCACAACCTCTCAGCACGTTTCTCTACGGCCAGCGCTACGCAGCCTCGGGCCCGATCTTGGCCCTGCTTTCATTGGGTAGTTATTTCAACGTGCTGCTTGGATTCAACCTGCAAACGCTCAAGGTTCTTGAAAGACTGCGCTTCATCGTCGCCGTGAGCGTGATGGCTGCGGTGGTCAATATTGCCGTTAGTGTTCTGTTGATTCCCCGCTACGGCGCGGTTGGTGCGGCGGTGGGGACTGCCGGAACATTGATCGTTTACAACGTGCTTATGGAAATCGGTCTGCGCCCGATGCCGAACTTTCACCTCTTGGACCGGCATCACGTACCGATTTATCTCACCATAGGATTAGGCGCCGCGGGACTGCTCGCAATCCAGTCTTTTGCCTCGATAAACTTTTACGTTAGCCTGGTCTTGGCCGTTTGCGTATCCCTGTCTGTCCTTGCAGCTACCCGGAAGAAACTCGGCATTGCCGAAACCTTCCCGGAACTGCTTCGGCTGCCGCTCGTGCGACTGATCTTTGCGTAGAACATTCGCCTCATTTCAGCCCATGCAGCGGGCGCTCGTGACTGGGCAGAGTTGCAATCCGGCGCAGGTGTAGCTCACGTGCGTAGGAGACCAAGGAGTTAGAACAACATGTCCGCTGCTGTTAGCACCCTTCGGCACAGTCGAGTCCTGATACCCTGTGCCGCTGCTGGCTTCTTGATCCTATTGCTCCTCCAAGCGAACACCGTGCTGGGGCTTGGTGCACTGCTGCTCCTCGCCTGCGTGGCGCTCATGTTTCGATGGCCGGAACTGGGGACGCTCGTGGTCCTCTTTGCCATCTACTCCAATCTCGCCGTACTCGCGATGCGCTCGCGAGCGGCAATTGAAGCAACGGCCGGATCAGCGGAGCAGAACCCGCGCATCACGATGGTGCTTGCGCTCCTCTCACTGCTTCTCTGTGTGCCCTTGGTCTATTACTTTGTAATTCGCAAAGAACGTCTGATCTTCGACCGCGGCTTCGTCCTCATGGTGGTCTTCTTCGGCGCTCTCCTCGCCTCCTCGCTTTTCGCTAAGGACCAACGTACCGTCGTGTCAGAGATTTTCGATTTTCTGCTCGAAGGGCTGGTCCTTTATCTCGTTCTAACGAATGTCGTACGCGACTCTTCGACACTGCGGAGGGCTACTTGGACCTTGCTGCTTGCCGGCAGTCTGATGGGTGGCCTTTCCATTCTCCAAAAAGTCACGCACACCGAGAACAACATCTATGGCGGACTCGCGCAGGTCGGTGCGGAGATCAATCTGAGTCGAAACGGACGAGAAGTGGTGGGCGAACTTCGCGTAGCCGGCCCGATTGGCGAGACCAACCGCTATGCTCAGATTCTGCTCGTGCTTCTGCCTCTCGCGGCTTTGCGATTTCGCCTGGGAAAGTCACACGTGTCAAAAGCAGCCGCCTTGGTTGCGGCAGGTCTTATCTTCGGAGGTCTGCTGTTGACCTATTCTCGAGCCATTCTGGCGACAAGTGTCTTTCTGTTCGTCGGAATGGGATTGCTACGATTTCTGCGGTTTCGCCACCTGGTTCTGTCGATAGCGGGCATGGCCCTGTTCGTCGCGCTTTTCGAGCCAGATATCGTGACTCGGATGGCGAGCCTGGAGCGCCTGAAGGGCTTCGTAGGTCACACCCATGCCACGTACCAGACGCCCGACAGTTCGTCGATGCGCCGATACGTCGAGAACGCGGCGGCCTGGCATACGTTCGTCGACCACCCTATCTTCGGAGTCGGGCCCGGCCAGTTTGCCGAGTACTATTCGCAAGCCTACGGAAACCGTGTAGGCCTGATCGAGCAAACCAAAAAGTACCGAGGCCACAATCTCTACCTCGAAACGCTAGCCGAAACAGGGCTGGTAGGCTTCGTCAGTCTCATCGCTATTTTCTTTGTCATCCTGCATGGGTTATGGAAACAGCGGAACCGGTTGAAGCTCAACCATCCCGAGCTCGCCATGACGGCAACGGGCTTTTTCCTGTGCGTGGCTGCCTACGCGATGTCCGCTGTGTTCGCCCACCTGTCTTACCAGCGATATTTCTGGCTGTTACTGGCCTTATCCAGTGCGGCGATTCGGGTCGCGGCTTCTGAACCGGCACTCACGCCAGCGGATCAAGAATCGCCGTTGCCCGAGCCGCTGGAGTAGATTCAACCCGTAGGAGCCCCTGTGCTTCGCATCATCGCTTACCATCGCGTCGCCGAAGTCATCGACACACCCGGGATCGACCCACGAAGCGTGAGCGCCACGCCTCAAGGCTTTGCAGCGCAAATGAGCCACCTGGCGCGACACTACCGCGTTGTTTCGATGCCTGACGTCCTGGAAGCGCTTGCGAAGAGACGAGCGCTTCCCAAGCGATCCGTGTTGATTACGTTCGACGATGGTTACGCGGATTTCGCCGACATTGCATGGCCGATTCTCGTAGGATTGCGCTTGCCCGCGACCCTCTTCGTGGCCACGGCGTACCCGGGCAATCCCGCCCGGTCCTTCTGGTGGGACATGCTCTACCGGGCAGTCCTCAGAACTTCTCGAGATGAACTGCTTGACACTCCCGCAGGCACTCTGCCTCTACGAACGATCGCGGAGCGGCGTCAAAGCCTGCGTGTTCTGCAGGACTGCGTGCCGGCTCTGCCGCACGCTGCGGCGATGGGACTTGTTAACTCGTGGTGTTCACAGTTAGGAGGCACGAACGACTCGAAGAGCAATGTGTTGACCTGGGACCGGCTACGGCAACTCGTCAAACAAGGGCTGACCCTTGGTTCTCACACGAGGACGCATCCAATCTTAACCCAGCTTCCACCAACGGAGATCCGCGAGGAGATCAGAGGCGCTCAGAGGGACCTCGAGCGCGAAATCGGGTTGGCACTGCCGATCTTCTGCTATCCCAACGGCAACCACAACGACGTCGTCTGCAACATTGCACGCGAGGAGGGCATTGCGTTTGCAGTCACCACGTTGTCGAAGCCGAACCACCTGTCCTCGGCTGACCTTTTACGCCTGGGGCGTATCGTAATCACTCCTCGCACGACTTTGCCAATCTTCAGCGTGCGCCTCTTGCGCCTAGGCGCCTACTTAGACTCGTGGCGGCACCGGACACCGGCAGTAACGGTGCCGCAGCCGCCTTCCCTTGATCCATGCCAGTCTGCCCTGAGTCAACAGAGCTTCCAGGTTCCGAAATGACCACACAGGAAAAAGTGCTAGGTCCACCGCGGATTGCCTATATCGTCTCTAGATTTCCGGCGCTCACCGAGACGTTTGTGCTTCAGGAGATGTTGGAGATGGAAAAGCAAGGGGTAGGCGTAGAGCTTTATCCCCTTTTGCGCCAGTGTACCAGAGTGATCCACCCCGCCGCGCAGCCCTGGATCCACCGTGCCCATTATCATCCCTTCTTCTCATTGGCGATATTGCGCGCACACTTGTACTTCATTCGTCGCGACCCTGGACTCTACTTGAGAGTATGGGCCGAAGTGCTGGCCGGCACATGGGGCAGCCCCAACTTCTTTGTTGGAGCCGTCGCCATTTTTCCGAAAACGGTGCTGTTCGCGCGCCAGATGCTGGGCCAGAGAGTCGTTCATGTTCACGCCCAGTTTGCCAACCATCCTGCGGTCGCGGCGCTGATCATTCACCGTCTAACCAGTATCCCGTTCAGTTTTACAGCGCGCGGTACAGACATCCAAGTGGACCAGCGAATGCTGAAACAAAAGATCGAGGCGGCGGAGTTCGCGATTGCGGTGTGTTTTCATAACAAACAAGTCATGGTCAAGGAGTGCGGCCCGGCGCTTGCGGGCAAGATTCACGTCATCCATGGTGGTGTGGACGTCGATCGCCTCTCCGCGACAGCCAAGGCCCAATTAGAGCCGCGCCCGTTCCGGATTCTATGTGTCGCACGCTTCGAGGAGGTCAAGGGTCATACTTACCTGATCGCTGCTTGCCGGTTATTGCAAGAGCGAGGTGTTCTGTTCGAGTGTCGCCTCATCGGTGAAGGGCCGCTTTACTCTCAGGTCGAAAAACAGATCCGTGAGGCAGGTCTCGAGAGTCGGATTCACCTATTGGGCCCGCGCACGTACGAGGAAGTCATCCACGAACTCTGTCAATCCGACGTTGTGGTATTGCCGACTGCGCCGACCTCGAGCGGGAAGCGCGAAGGGATCCCCAATGTCCTCAAGGAAGCGATGGCCTGCGGCCTGCCCGTCGTGGCAAGCGCCGTAGGAGGGATTCCGGAGCTCGTAGAGGACGGCCGGTCAGGGATTCTCCTGCCCCCCAGGGATGCTGTAGTCCTGGCCGATGCTCTCCAAAACCTGAGCGCGGATGCGGCCCTGCGGCAACGCCTCGGGCGGGAAGGCTGTCAGAAAGTCCGGCGCGAATTCAATCTCAAGATCAGCACGCTGAAGCGCGCAGAACTTTTGCTGGGCACTGGCTTCGACGCCTCCATTCGCGGTCAGTTGATTCTTGCTCATCAACCCGCGTTGAAATCCGCTGCCCATCACCCGGTCTAATGTCGAGGAGCCTTTTCCGATGTGCGGTATAGCGGGATTCCTAACCTCCGGCTACAGCACTGCCGACGAGTTGACGACCACCGTCACCCGTATGGCACAGCAACTCGCTCATCGCGGTCCTGACGACTCCGGTGTATGGATTGACGAGCGGGAGGGCATCGCGCTCGGACATCGCCGGCTCTCGATATTGGACCTTTCACCGGACGGCCAACAGCCAATGCACTCCGAAAGCGGCCGGTACACGCTGGTGTTCAACGGCGAGATCTATAACTTCCGCGCACTGCGCCGCGACTTAGAGGATCGGGGGCACGTGTTTCGGAGCCAGTCTGACACGGAAGTCATGCTGACGGCGATGGAAGAATGGGGTGTTGAAGACGCCGTGCCGAGATTCAACGGCATGTTCGCATTTGCGGCGTGGGACCGAAACACCCATCGACTCCATTTGGCGCGCGACCGGTTCGGTGAGAAGCCTTTGTACTATGGATGGATGGGCAAAACATTTTTGTTCGGTTCGGAGCTGAAAGCCCTGGTCATCCATCCGGACTTCGTGCGCGAAGTGAACCGCGAAGCCCTGACCCTTTATCTGCGGTACGGCTACATCCCCGCGCCGTACACCATTTATCGCGACGTTCACAAGCTGCTGCCCGCCGCTCGGCTCACCTTGAAGACCGGCGCTCGTCCGGTTACTCCTTTACCGATTGCCTACTGGTCGGCCGAAGACGCTGCGTATCGGGGGGTGGAGGATCCATTCAACGGGTCGGCTGACGAAGCCTTGGATTACCTCGACGTATTGCTGCGCGACGCGGTGAAGATGCGCATGGTCGCCGACGTACCGCTTGGCGCATTCCTGTCCGGCGGCGTGGACTCGTCGATCATCGTGGCCCTGATGCAGGCGCAGAGCGCCAGGCCGGTGAAGACGTTTTCGATCGGCTTCCATGACGACGCTTACAACGAGGCGAAGTATGCGTCCGCCGTAGCCCACCGCCTGGAAACGGAGCATACGGAGTTCTACGTGTCGCCTGAGGATGCCTTGCGCGTGATTCCCCGGCTGGCAACCTTCTACGACGAGCCCTTTGCGGACTCTTCACAGATTCCCACCTATCTCGTGTCGTCGCTCGCCCGTTCACATGTGACCGTGGCGCTATCGGGCGATGGAGGTGATGAGTTGTTCGGTGGCTACAAGCGGTATTTCACGTGGGCGACCGTTTGGAATCGAATTGGGTGGCTACCAGAACCGGTTCGACATTCCGCCTCATGGGCCTTGTGCCGCCTGACCCCGCAACAATGGAATCATCTCCTGCGCTGGGTTCGACCCTTAGTCCCTAGGATTGTAGGGGTCGAGGCCCCGGGCGACAAGCTACACAGGTTGGCGCAGATCGTCGCTGCTCCGGGCCCACTGGCACGCTGTCAAGCCACAATATCCGCTTGCCAATCACCGAACTCGGTCGTACAGAAAGGTCAGGAGCCTCCGAATTTTCTCAGTGATCGATCCCAGCGGTCTCAGTCCCTCGATTTTCGCCGCCATCTCATGTTTCTGGATGCGGTCCTCTATCTCCCGGACGATATCTTGGTCAAGGTCGACCGGGCGAGCATGGCGGTTGGTCTGGAGACACGGGCGCCCTACCTGGACCACCGTGTCGCAGAGTTCACAGCGCGGTTGCCTCTGACGATGAAATTCCGGAACGGTCAGGGCAAGTGGATTCTCCGGCGCCTCCTCGATCGATACGTGCCCGCGGAACTCGTGGATCGCCCCAAGAAGGGTTTTTCTCTGCCTATCGGAGAATGGCTGCGCGGACCCCTGCGCGATTGGGCTGAAGACCTCATGAACGAAGACCGGTTAAAACGCGAGGGGTTCTTCCATCCCGACAGCGTCAGAAGCCGTTGGCAGGAACACGTTACGAGGCAGAGGGATTTGCGCCATCATCTTTGGAGCCTCTTGATGTTCCAAGCCTGGCTGGATGAGTGGGGCAAGCCGGCAAGGCAAGCAGAAAGACGCCAACCCATCGTCGCCCAATCCCTTCAGCCTGCACGGTAGGGCAGTCCCCGGTTCGGAGGCAAAGTAACGTGAGAGAAGCCATAGTGCCCGGACCGGCCGACCGGTTTCCAAACATGTTGCGTGAACAGATTAGCAAAGTCCCATATGTGCTGAGGCACGAGGGGATACTTGCGGTCGGAAGACGGATTCTGGGAACGCTTTCCGAGGAGTTGCAACGGCTCTATCTCCCGGTGGTTGGAACGCGGTTCAGCTTTTTCTGCCCCTGCTGTGAGTACGTCGGCCGTTTTCTGGGCGTTCGCGGACAAAAGCATTGCCAGTGTCCAAGGTGTGGCGCCCTGCCTCGGCACCGCCTCCTCCGACTGGTCCTCGATGCGCTTCTCGAGCAGAGGCCCCCAGGCTCCATGTCGATACTGCACATCGCGCCCGAACCGACCTTGCAACATTGGCTCGAAAGACAATCGAGGGCATACGTCGCCGCAGACCTGGCCCACGGGTTACAAGTCAACTCCTTCACCGGTCAGTTAGCAGTTGTCTGCGATTTGCGGCGATTGCCATTCCAGGACCGATCGTTCGACCTCGTCATTGCTTCGCATGTGTTGGAACACATCAAGGAAGATTGGCCGGCGATCCAAGAGATCTACCGGGTGCTCGCCTGGGAAGGAATCGCTTTGCTCCCGGTGCCTATTGTCGCCGGTGACCTGACGATTGAGTACCATCGCCCTCATCCTCGCGAGCAATATCATGTTCGGGCACCCGGACTCGACTACTTTGAGCGTTATCGAGAGGCAGGCTTTAACGTTACGGTTCGTTCCTCCGCCGAATTTCCCGAGCAGTACCAGATCTTTGCTTATGAGGATCGAACCAAGTGGCCAAGCGCCGAGAGGCCGATGTTGCCCAAGCAGAACGGCGCCCGGCACAAAGAGTATCTCCCGATCTGTCAAAAACCAGGAAACAATCTGAGCAGGCCCACCGCGGAGGGCAATCGTGAATTCGCATGCGGAGGAAGTGGCGCAAGGGAAACGCTACGAGTTCGGTAAGAACTGGCAGCGCTTTCTACGCGTAGTCGATGACGAAAGGATCGAGGAAGCCGAAAGGTCTCTGAAGACAATGCTTCGGGTGGAGACGTTGGAGGGCGAATCCTTCCTCGACGTCGGGTCGGGCAGCGGGCTGTTCTCATTGGCAGCTATGCGGCTGGGTGCGGCCCGTGTCCATTCTTTTGACTACGATCCGCAAAGTGTCGCCTGCACCAGGGAGCTCAAGCGCCGATGTTTTCCCAAGGCTGACCAATGGTCGATTGACGAGGCCAGCGTACTCGACATGGCCTACCTTAACGCGCTCGGGCAATTTGACGTGGTTTATTCGTGGGGAGTCTTGCACCACACCGGTCGCATGTGGCAGGCGCTTCGCAATGTCGCCACCCTCGTCAATCCCGGCGGTTGCCTCTTTATTGCCATTTACAACGATCAGGGGAAAATGTCCCGTATGTGGACTGCGGTGAAAATTCGTTATCTCAGGTCGCCCGCCTCGCGGCTGATCCTTGCACCGCTTTTCTTTGCTACGGTCGTCGTTCATGGACTCGCCCTCGACCTGTGCTCCTGGACTAACCCATTCGCACGATACCGGCAGTACAGGAACCGCCGAGGAATGTCTTTTGTCCCCGATCTGTTCGATTGGCTAGGGGGCTACCCGTTTGAATACGCCACTCCCGATCAAATCTTCGACTTCTACCGGGAACGACACTTCACACTGGCGACCCTGAAGACCTGCGGTGGAGGGCGCGGCAACAACCAATACGTATTTGTGAGAGCGGCCTCATCGCCAGACCCCTGGGACCAGGAAAAAGGAAGCTGGGCTCCGGAGGAGCCAGTCATAGCTTCGGAGCCTCCCCGATGACGACTCCGGTCCCAAACCTGGACAGGCTGAGCTCCGAACCGGTATCCGCCGATCGGACATTCGGCAGTCCCCTCCGACTCGACACGAAAACACCGGGTATTCATCCAGACTTGCACAAAGTTCTCATCCTCGACGGGAACACCCGGAGCGCTTTGGCGGCGACTCGCTCTCTCGGTAGAAAGGGCGTTCACGTTGTTGTCGCGGATGAAACCAAGCGAACGCTCGCAGGATCCTCCAGATATTGCCGTGAGACTTTCGCGTATCCACCTTCCGGCAGTAGACCTCAGGCGTTCATTTCAGCGATACGAGAAGAATGCGCGCGACGCAGGATCGGCGTGTTATTCCCAATGGCTGAGATCAGTACAGCGATTCTCCTCAGGCACCGGGAAGCGCTCCCAGAGTCAGCAATACCTTTTGTCGAGGCCGGAACTTTTGACCTGATCAGCGATAAGTGGCAGCTGGTCGAATTAGCGAACAGGCTGGGCGTCCTGACTCCAAAAACGCACTTTGTGAGAAACCACGGATCGCTCAAGGGGATCTACCCACAATTGGAATTCCCCGTGGTCTTGAAGCCCTACCGCTCAAGGATCTATTCCGAAGGCCGTTGGATTCCGGCCTCGGTGAAATACGCAGGCTCAGTCCGGGAGTTAGACGAAACCGTCGCCCGGTTCGAGTTCTTCAAAACGCAACCCTTTCTAGTCCAGGAGTACATCTCAGGCCGGGCGCATGGGGTCTTCGCTCTCTACGACAACGGCCGACCGATCGCTTGGTTTGCCCATCGACGCTTGCGCGAAAGGCCACCCTCGGGCGGCGTCGGCGTTCTGAGCGAGAGCGTCGACTGCAATCCTGCCGCTTTAAGAATGGCACGTAACCTTCTCGATCACGTCGGATGGCATGGCGTCGCCATGGTCGAGTTCAAAGTTACCCGGGAAGGAACTCCCTATCTCATGGAGGTCAACGGGCGCTTTTGGGGGTCGCTGCAACTGGCGATTGATGCGGGCGTGGATTTTCCCTGGCTTCTCTACCAATTGGCGACAGGTCGAAGCTTGGACGAAGTCAATGGCTATGCGCGCGGAGTCCGTTCCCGATGGCTGCTCGGCGATCTCGCCAGTCTGTTTAGAACTTTGTCCGGAAGACGAGCCTGTTTCCGCTCATCAGCTCCTCGCAAAGCACAATCTGTTTTGCAGTTCTTGAATCTGATTGACCGCCGAACCCGGTACGACGTAAACAGGTGGGACGACCTCAGGCCCTTCCTTTTCGAGCTGAGTCACTGTCTCGGGCATTGAGCTGAGGCCATCGGCTGCATCCTATTACTGTCAACCAAGCCTTACTCGACCTCTAGAAGGAACCCCAACAACAGAGCCGACACCATGATCACCACGACCACTAAGTTCGTTCCCTATCACGTTCCTCTAATTGAGGAGGAAGAAATCCAGGCGGTCATCGAGACGCTGCGAAGTGGATGGATCACTACGGGTCCGAAAACGAAAGCCTTCGAAGACGCGTTCGCCCGATATCTCGGAACTCGCCACGCGATCGCCGTCAACTCCTGCACCGCGGCGCTCCATCTCTCTCTGGAGTCGATCGGTCTGAAGGCCGGCGACGAGGTGGTCGTCCCGACGCTGACGTTTACTTCCACGGCCGAGGTTGTGGCCTATTTCGGAGCGAAGCCCGTGCTCGCGGACGTCGATCCGGTTCACTTCAATTTGAGTTTGCAAAGGGTCCAGGAACAGATCACGCCGAAGACTCGAGCCATCATCCCGGTTCACTTTGCGGGGCATCCCTGCGCGATGGAATCCATTTTGCAATTTGCCGCGGATAGAGCATTGACGGTCATTGAGGATGCCGCCCATGCAATTCCCGCCAAGTACCGGGACGAGAACATCGGGACACTGAGTCCGCTCACGGCATTCAGCTTCTATGCAACCAAGACGCTAACAACCGGTGAAGGCGGCATGGTCACCACCGACGACGATTCTCTGGCGAACCGCATCCGGCTCATGCGCCTGCACGGAATGAGCCGTGACGCGTGGAAACGATATAGCGCCGAGGGAAGCTGGCGCTATGAAGTCTGCGAGGCGGGATACAAATACAACATGACCGACCCGCAGGCGGCCTTGGGGCTGGTCCAACTTGCCAAATGTGACGATATGTGGAGGCGGCGGGTCGAGATCGCGGAAAAGTATGATCGCGCATTGCAGTCGCTGGAAGCGTATCGCCTTCCGACCGTGGCGCCCGACGTCCAGCATGCATGGCACCTCTACGTCATCCTTATCGAGCCCGAGGCCCTTCGTATCCCCCGCGACCAGGTCATCGAGGAACTGCGCCAGCGCGGCATCGGGACGGCGGTTCATTTCATTCCGCTGCATCTTCACCCCTACTACCAAAAAGTGTGGGGGTATCGGGCCGGCGATTTTCCCGTCGCGGAGGACTACTTCGAGCGCTGCATCTCCTTGCCGATTTATCCCGGCATGAAGGATGACGCCATCGATTGTGTCATCGAAGGACTGCACGAACTCGCCAGCGAGTTTAGAAGATGACCGCTTCCTCTCGCGAGTCTGTATCACACCTACGAGGAGCGGAATTCGACAGACGGAGCAGATGAATCATGCGCAGAATCGAACACGAGCAAGTTGCGACTAGTGCGGCTGTTTCCAGTGGAAGCTTGGTGAGGATAGATCGGTGGATCATTCGATTCCACGAACGAGAAGATGCGGACCGGCCACGCCCAGGCCTATACCTCCGGCTCGGGAAAAGAGTCCTGGACGTGGTCGGCGCCTCCATGGGGTTCCTGATCGCCGGCCCTATTCTGCTCGTGTGCACGATAGCCATCTGGCTCGACTCCGGGGCTCCCCTCTTCTACCGCCAGTGGCGAGTCGGCCTTCGTGGAAAACCCTTCCGAATCATTAAACTCAGGACTATGCGCCCAAATGCAGACCAGCAGGGCTCCAAATTGACCGCTTCCGGAGACCAGCGCATCACCAGGGTTGGCAGACTGTTGCGAAAGGCCAAGTTAGACGAGATTCCTCAGCTCCTGAATGTGTTGCGGGGAGAAATGAGCCTCGTCGGCCCGCGACCGGAGGTACCCGAGTACACAGCACAGTACACATCCGGGGAACGGAACGTGTTGGAGGTCAAGCCTGGAATAACCGGACCCGCCTCTCTGGCTTATATCGACGAGGAGCGATTGCTCGCCGCCCAGCCTGATAAAGAGGCCTTCTACGTCCGAACCGTGATGCGACAGAAACTGCGCGTGGATCTCACCTACTGTCGGACGGTCAGTCTGCTTGCGGATCTCAGAATCATGTTCCAAACCCTTCTGGCCCTACTCGCACCCCAGATGACGCTTCGTCTCACACAAGCCGAGAGCCCTGGCGACGCGCCCGACACGGCGCATCAGCACCCGCACGCGGCCTGAAAGGTCGGAGCCGGCTTCCGAAGCCGATACGATAAGACCGCGCAAGCGAACTCTCAAACAGATCAACGAGCTAATCCATCTTGAGGAGAAAATCTCATGAACAACCGGACAATCACCGTTCTTGGGGGAGGCGGATACCTGGGAAGCGTGCTGTGCCGCCAATTGCTGCGCGAAGGCTTCTACGTGAGGTGCTTTGATCTGTTCATTTTTGGGAGAGAGTCCGTGAGAGACTTGGCGACTCACCCGCGCTTCACCTGCGTATGGGGCGACACTCGGCAGCGCGACGCCGTACGGCGAGTCTTGGATGGCGCGGATGCCGTCGTTCATCTTGCCAGCCTCGTGGGCGATGGATCGTGCAACGTGCATCCAGGCTTAACCGCGTCGATTAACTGTGAGGCTTGCCACACCATCGCCGACCTCTGCCGGCAATCGGGAGTCCGGCGACTGCTGTTTTCCTCCACATGCAGCGTCTACGGCGGCTCCTCAGGGATCGTTAGCGAAGACTCCCCGACCGACGACAGCACCGTCTATACTCGAACCAAACTGGCAGCCGAAAAGATATTCCTGGCCGCGAAGTCGGACTCATTCCATCCGACGATCCTTCGCTTGGCTACTGTATTCGGCACTTCGCCGCGAATGCGGTTCGATCTCGCCGTCAACATCATGGTCGCTCAAGCCGAAGTGCGCCGCAGCATCACCGTCTTTAACGGACAGCGCTGGCGTCCTTTCGTTCACACCGCCGACGTAGGACGTGCCTTCATCCACTTGCTGCGGACGCCTGCCTCCACGGTCTCGAGCCGGATCTTGAACGTGGGTTCGAACGCGATGAACTTTACCATCGGGGATCTGGGGCGCCGGATCGGCCGCCACTACCTCGACCTCCAGGTTGACGAGGCTGCCAACCAGGATGGGCGCGACTATCACGTCGACTTCACACGAATCGAGGCTCTGGGCTTCCACTGCCGGACCACACTCGACGAGGGCATCCGAGAAATCGCCGCCTTTGTCCGCGAGCACCGCCCGAATCTTGCCGAATCTCGGTACAACAACGGCTTGACCACAAAGGAAAAACTCGCCAGTCTGCTTCGAACCAAAGAAGCTGCGGTTGTGTGGGCTGACGAGGCAGACCGTCGCGAGGAGGCCCATTCCATGGACAAGGCCGCATAGCGCATGAATCTCTGGCCGACCGGGTTCAACGACCCAGGCCGCTCTTTGTTCCGTGATGACCCAGGATGAACGCCCTATCTTCATTCGACCCACGCAGGGAGCGTGCGAGAGCCGCAGCGCTTTGGCAGACGCGACTAACTTGCGATCCTTCGGTGGGCGCCCCAGGCAGACTTGTGTTCTCAGTGGCATTAATCGGCCCCGACGGAGCGGGAAAGACGACTCTCACGCGCCTGCTCCATGAGACGCTGTCGCTTCCTTTGAAGCCCTGCTACATGGGGATTAACATCGAAGCCAGCAATCATGCTCTCTTCACTTCACGCATCATGCAGTATTTCCGAAGGTTGCGGCGGACGAAGGCCGATATTCCGCCTACGGAGGCCCTGTCTGCGCGTCAGGGAAGCGGTCTCCCAGCAACAATTTGGGCCTTGGGACGGCTCGTGAATCGCCTGGCCGACGAATGGTTCCGGCAGTTTGTTTCCTGGTTCTACCAAGCTCGCGGCTACATTGTTCTCTACGATCGGCACTTTTTGTTCGACTTCGCCCTCGAAGAGGTCGATGCCTCGGAACGATCCGTCGATAGCCGCCTCCATCGGTGGCTGCTCATCCACTTTTATCCGCGGCCCGATCTGGTCATCTACCTCGACGCTCCGGCGGAAGTCCTTTACGCTCGAAAGAGGGAGAAGAGCATTCAGGAATTGGAGAGGCGAAGACGGGCGTTCATTCGGCAAGGATCGTGGATGCCCCATTTTGTGCAGATTGATGCCACCCAGCCGCTGCTGAAAGTCTATTCTGACGTCGTTAACTGCATCTACGCCGCGCTGCTTGCGAACGGCAAGCATCATTGGCCAAAACATCCGAAGGCCGCATAGTCTATCGTCGCCCTCGCGGCGTCGTCCCCTGGAAGACCTTTCCCAATGCTCCGACAGCCCATGCAATCCAACGTTTCCATTGGCGATTCTGCTTGTCCCGTAGCTTCGGGCGTTTCAGGTACTAAAGGATGCCCGGCGGCTCCACTTCCCGACTCAGATTGCCACGACACGCGAGCTCATGGCGCTAAGAACGTCTCCGTCATCGTACCCTGTCGCAACGAGGTCAAGAGCATTCGCACTTTCCTGGAGTCGCTTCGCCGGCAAAATCTCGGAGGTCTCGAATGTGAAGTGATCATTGCCGACGGCCTGAGCGATGACGGAACACGCGAAGTATTGTTCCGATACTCACAAGAGCACCCGTGGGTTCGAGTCATCGACAATCGAGACCGCATCGTGTCAACCGGCTTGAATGCGGCCATCCGCGCCGCCCAAGGTGAAATCATCATCCGCATGGACGTGCACACCGAGTATCAGTCCGACTACATCCGACGCTGCGTCGAAGTCCTGGAGAGAACCAAAGCCGCCAACGTGGGAGGGCCGTGGATCGCTCGCGGAAAAGGCTACGTCGGGCGCGCCATCGCCGCGGCGTTTCAATCGGCGTTTGCAGTAGGCGGCGCACGGGGACACCAGGCGAATCATGAGGGCCTCGTCGACACCGTTTACCTGGGCTGCTGGCGCCGGGACCTGCTTCTGCAAATTGGTCTTTTCGACGAAACACTGGTTCGCAACCAGGATGACGAATTGAACCTTCGCCTGGCGCGCGCGGGCGAGCCGATCTACCAGTCGCCTCAAATCGTATCGTGGTACCAGGCACGTCCGTCTCTAACGGGGCTGTTCCGCCAATACTTTCAATACGGCTTTTGGAAAGTAGCGGTCATCCAGAAACATCGCCTGCCTGCATCCTGGCGGCATCTCGTGCCTGGTGCTTTTGTACTGACTAACCTCGCGTTTCTCGGCGGGGCTTTTTTCAGGCTCGTGGCCGGCATCCACTCGCTGATGTGGCCCCTCGCAGCCTGGGCCGCGATGGATTTCGCGTATGCCCTGTCCAGCGTGGGAGCTGCACTCCTCGTTGCGAGGCGAGCAGGTTGGACTCTTTTGCCTTTGCTTCCCGTCGTCTTCGCGATCTATCACGCCGCGTACGGTCTCGGCTTTGTCGCCGGGATCTATTCCTTCTCGAGCCGAGGTCCTCACAAGTCTGATCGCGAAACCGTGTTTACCGAGATTACCCGGTAGCCGCACCTAGTTGCCATATGTCACTTCGACAATCAACAGCCCTCGCACTTCTGCTCCTCGCCGTCGCCGGTGCACGGGAGTTCGCCCGAAACCACACCGCAGCGCCAGATGTATCTTCAACGTGGGAAGCCGGCTCGAACCTACTGCTCGCAGGGCTGGGTCCGGGCTGGTTACGGAAACCTCCAATCGCGCAAGTCGCCGGCGCAGGCTCCGCGGTCGAATGTACCTACTACGTTTCGCCTTCCGGTTCTGATTCGAACAATGGTTCTCTGAGCGCCCCGTGGCGGACTCTTCAGCGCGCGTTCAGCGGCGTGGGCGCCGGGCAAATCGTCTGCTTGATGGGTGGCACTTACGCGATTCCTTCCACCTTGCAGAGTGAGGGCTACAGCCAGATTCTCAGCAACTCGGGGACATCCTCGGGCTGGATCACCTTCACGAACTATCCCGGCCAAGTCGCCATCATCAACGGCGCGACACGAATCCAAGCCTCCTACGCCAGGTTCGTGGGAACTCCCCTGAATGCTCCGGGCCTGATCTTTTCAGGTCCGATGCACCAGAACCTGGGTTTGATCGATGTGATGTACTCGCACGATATCACCTTCGATCACGTCGAGATTCGCGACGCCGATTATCACGCCGGAATCTATCTCTTTAAGGTCAGTAACATAAAACTACTCGGCTGCTACATTCATGACAATGGCCGATTCAACGAAACCTCGACGGCTCAGGGAAATCTTTCCTCCAGCGTTGACCAAGGAGTCTACTTCGATTCGACCAGTGGCGGAGGAAACGTGATCGCCAACTGCGTGGTCTACCACAACCGCGCCATGGGCATTCAACTCTATCCATCGCCCGCCGGCGTCGTGGTCGAAGAGAACACGATCGTAGACAACGACAACTACGGCATGGTGATCTACGGACACCGGAACGTTATCGTCAACAACATCTTCTCGAACAACGGATGGTACACAAACAGTTCGCAGTTCAAAGTCTACGAAGGAACGGACCACATCATCGATTCAAACATCCTTTGGAGTGTAAACCCATTACAGCGAGGGTACAGCGAGAGCACTCACCAACCCGTGACGGGTTCGATCATCAAGGACCCGTGTTTGGCGGCCGTCCCTACGCCTCCCGGGAACCGTACGGAGCGAGGCATCGCTTTCTGGGACCGCGCCAGGCTCAACTTCCGGGTGCTGGCCGGGAGCCCAGCAAGCGGAGTCAGTAACATAAGCTACATGCAACCGCTGGATAGGCTCGGCCTCAAGTCAAGCGGACTTCTCAGCCGGACCTCGGCGCTTACGAACACAACCGCTAAGTAGGCAACCTCTCTTTCGCCGGAGACTTCCTGGCAGCCACTTTTCAAAAACCCGTATCAAGGAGGACATTCGATGACGTCTTATTTGGTGACAGGCGGTGGGGGATTTATCGGATCGGCTTTGGTACGAGCCCTGCTTGAACGGGGAGCGCGGGTGCGAGTGGTCGACAACTTCCGCACCGGCCTCCGGTCGAATTTAGCCGATGTCGAGGCCCAGATTCAGTTGATCGAAGGGGATCTATCCGATCCAGTTGTCTCGCGGAAAGCCGTCGAGGGAATGGACTATGTTCTCCACGAAGCCGCCATCCCCTCCGTCGCGCGATCCGTAGAAGACCCGATCAGCAGCAACCAGGCCAACGTGACCGCAACCCTCAACCTGCTCGTAGCGGCGCACGACGCCCGAGTGAAGCGTTTCGTTTTCGCGAGCTCTTCCTCTGTCTATGGCGACACAGAGATCCTGCCGAAAATCGAAACGATGCCTGAGCGCCCCATCTCGCCTTACGCTTTGAGCAAGCTGGCAGGCGAAAAGTACAGTGTGATTTTTCACCGGACTTATGGCTTACCTACGGTCTGCCTGCGCTACTTCAATGTATTTGGGCCCCGCCAGAATCCTAATTCCCCTTACTCGGCCGTCATTTCCCGTTTCGTGATGGCGGCTTTGGACGGTGGGAAGGTCACGCTCTACGGCGACGGCCGGCAGTCGCGCGACTTCACCTTCGTTGACAACGTCGTGGAGGCCAACCTGCTTGCCTGCGCTAAGCAGGATGCCGTGGGTGGGGTCTTTAACATCGGCACCGGTGAACGCCACACGCTGAACGAGCTCGTGGCCCTCCTCTCTGCGATCGTGGGCCGGGAATTCGATTTCGAGTATGCCCCACCCCGAACCGGGGATGTCCGGCACTCCCTCGCGGACATCGGATCCGCCTGGCGCATCCTGGGCTATCGGCCGCGCGTAGGCTTCCAGGATGGGTTGCGCCGGACAGTAGAATGGTGTTCCGCGTCCATCGCACGGAAACAACAGTACGCGTCTGCCGATTCCGAGCGCCGGACTCTCGCGCCTTCCTGCCTGAACCCCACGCCTACCCTTTGACGCGCCTCGCGTCGGTCCACTCCTACAAGCAAGGGCGAACCCTACTTCAAAAAAAAAGAGCCTGTGCGGAAAGGGAGCACTCTCCGCACAGGCAGGAGGGTCAAACTCGCGTTGGCAGCTCTTCAGCCTTCACGAACGACCCGAGAGTTCAACTTGCCCATCCCGGTCAGGCACCAGGAGCAGCGCCTAACCTACTGCTCATACGCGCCAAGAACCGGCAGGACGCGACTCACGCCGTCTTTATCGCTCGGCTGTGTGTAGCCCATATTGCTCACGCCGACCGCAGGGCTGCCCGTCTGCAAGTGGTAGTTGTGGCCGGACTCCTGTAGAGTCACGGTCAGGTCGTCGAACATCGGGTCTTTGATGATCGTATTGGTCGGTTTCGTTTTCACACCGCTTGCTGTGGTGTACCCCTGCTGCGAGGCAGTAGTACTCCACAGGATGTTCGAGTCCACGGTGATGCCCGAGCTCTTGTAGATTTTCAGTTGTGGATTGTTCGCCACAGCACCGTTGTTCGAAAAGACGTTGTTGACGACGGCGTTGTTGCTGCCATACACCACCATGCCGTAGTTCCCGTTATTGACGATGGTGTTCTCCTCAACGGTTACGTTCGAGGGGCTGGGATAGAGCTGGATACCACTCGAGACGTTGTGTTCGACAACATTGTTGGCAATCACGTTGCCACTACCCGTGGTCGCATCCCAGTACACGCCCTGGTCGGTGTTGATTTGGCCCGGACGGCCGTTGTCGTGCACGTAGGACCCGAGGAGTTTAATGTTGTAGCCGTTATACTGGTAGAACGCCGCGTGATAGTCGCCGTTCCTGATTTCGATGTGATCGAAAGTCGCATCATGCGTATTCATCACATCAATCATTCCCAGCGCCTGGCCTGTGGGTCCTTCGAAGACCAAGCCGGGAGCGGTAAGCGGGGTCCCCACGAACTTCACGAACGAACCGTTCACGCGCGTGTTGCCATGGATGACTGCCACTTGGTTGGGGTAGTTCGTGATGGTGATCCAGCTCGCGGAGGTTCCGGAGTTGTTGAGAATCTGGCTGTAGCCGCCGGTTTGCAGGGTGGAAGGAATCGGGTAGGTACCACCCATCAAGCAGACGGTTTGGCCAGCCGAAGCGCTGCTGAACGCCTTCTGCACGGTCTTCCAAGGTGAACTGCTGCTCGAACCGGAATTCGAATCCGAACCCGAGGGTGAGACGTAGAGGTTGCAGGATGTCGTCCCACCGCCGCCGCCTCCTCCACCGGAGGATGTGCCGGTCCCGCTGAGGCTTACGGTCTGCGTGCCGGCACTGTCCGTGACGGTCAACGTAGCCGTGTAACTCTGGGCGGCGGCAGGTGTGAAGTTGACGCTGAAGGTGCAGCTTGCCCCTGGCGCCAGCGACTGCCCCGTGGTGCAGGTTCCAACTCCCGCGAAGGCGAAGGGTGCGCCCGCAGGAGTGATGGCCGTGGCGAGGCTGGTGACTGTAGTGGTGGTGCTTGTGTTGGTGATCGTGGCAAGCTGAGTGGCGCTGGTCCCGCCTACAGCTTGAGTGAAGCTGAGCGAGGACGGCAGCAGGGTCACGGTCGTCCCGCCACCTCCTCCGCCGCCTCCTCCGCCACTACCCGAGGTGAATTCGTAGGAGCCGAGGTCCGGCGTGGTGCGGGCCACCGCCATGATGTCAATCGACTGTTGGTAGCTCGTGTTGGCAACGTTGATCGCCGGGCTGGCAGACTGAAGCTGGAAGTTGTTGCTGCCGGGCGCTACGAACATCGGATCCTTGACGATGGAGTGAGTTACTGTCTGGCCAGTGTTGTCGGTATAGCCCTGGTTGGCGGTGTTGCTGTCCCAGAAAATGTTGGAGTCGATCACGTGGTTTGACCCCAAGTCGATGACCAATTGCGTGAATCCGCCTACTTCACCGTTGCCGGCGAGGACGTTGTTCGCGATGGTGTCATTACTACCCCAAACCACAATCCCCATATCTCCGTTGTTGATGATGGTGTTCTCTTCCACCGTCACCTGGGCGGTATTGGGATAAAGCTGGACGCCGGTGGAGACGTTGTGCTCGAGCAGGTTGTTGGCAATCAGGTTGCCCGCGCCCTGAGTCTGGTCCCAGTAGATCCCATGGTCGGTGTTGATACCCACCCCCGGCCGGCCGTTGTCATGGATGTAGCAGCCGGTCACGTGGATGTTATAGCCGCCGCCCGAGCTGGAGTCGGAGTACTGATACAGACCTGCATGGTATTGGGCGTTGCGAATCTCGATGTGATCGAAGGTTACATCATGGGAGTACATCACATCGATAACGCCAAGTGCTTGGGTTGTGGTGCTGCCGTCGAAAACCAGGCCTTGAGAGGTACCTGCGTTCGCCGGCGCACCCTGAAACTGCACGTGCGCGGCCTCGACTCGCGTGTTCCCTTCGATGATCGCTACTTGACCCGGATAGTTGGTGATCGTGATCAAGCTCGAAGCGGTCCCGGAGTTCCTGAGAATCTGGCTGTAGCCGCCGCTCTGCAACGTGGAAGGAATCGGGTAAGTGCCGCCCATCAAGCAGACGGTTTGCCCGGCCTGTACGGTGCTGAACGCTTTTTCGACGGTCTGCCAGGCTGAGCTCGTACTCGTACCAGAGTTCGAGTCCGAACCGCTGGGCGAGACGTACAGGTTGCACGAGCCGGTGCCACCGCCTCCACCGCCGCCCGAACTCGCAGTGATCGAGATGTCAAGCGTTGCGATGGCCGTTTGTTTCGTCGAGGACGAATCGGTCACCTGGAAAACCGGCGCGAATGTTCCAGACTGGGTTGGCGTACCGCTGATTGCGCCGCCTGCGCTCAAGGAAAGGCTCGAAGGAAGGCCCGTGGCAGTCCACGTGTAAGGAGTGCTGCCGCCGGTCGCGTTCAACTGAGTACTTGGATAAACCTGTCCTTGCGTGCCGCTGGGTAAGCTCGTTGTCGTAATACTTAGTGAAGTCCCTCCGCCACCAGACGAGGTACCGGTGCCGCTCAGGCTTACGGTCTGCGTGCCGGCACTGTTCGTGACCGTCAACGCACCTGTGTAACTCTGGGCTGCGGCAGGCGTGAAGTGGATGCTGAAGGTGCAGCTCGTACCCGGGGCCAGCGACTGGCCGGTGTTGCAGGTTCCTACCCCCGCAAAAGCAAATGGCCCGCCCGTGGGGGTGATGGCCGAACTGACGCTGGTCACAGTCGTGCCGCCGCTCGGATTGGTGAGCGTGGCGAATTGAGTAGCGCTGGTGCCCCCCACAGCCTGAGTGAAGCCAAGTGAGGACGGGGTGAGACTTACCGTCGTTCCGCCACCGCCTCCGCCGCCACTCGTACCGATCTGGATGTTGATGGTCGCACTGGCTGACTGTTTCGGCGCCGACGAATCAGTCGCTTGGAAAGACGGCGTAAAGGTACCTGATTGGCTCGGCGTACCGCTGAGCACGCCGCCGCTGCTCAGCGAAAGACCCGACGGAAGTCCGGTGGCCGTCCAGGTATAGGGAGTCGTGCCGCCGGTGGCGCCCAACTGCGTGCTGGGATAGGCAGTTCCTTGTGTGCCGCCGGGCAGGCTGGTGGTCGTAATACTGAGGGGAGTCCCGCCACCACCGCCGGAGGCGGTAAAGAGGTCGCTCATGGCGCTCGCGGAAGCAGCGGCCCCGGGGAAGCTGGTCAGGCCCAATCCTTGCGCCATCGTCCGCAGAGTGTTCTCGTGTTCGTAGCTGGTGCTTGACGTTGCGCCTCCTGAGACGTTGGTCACAAAGGGGCTGACGACCACGGCTTCTACCTGCCCGCCGCAGCCTGTCCCTGTCGTGAGTCCGCATGAATTTCCCGTGTTGCTGTCTTCGTCGAACACAACAATCAGTAGCCCGTCCTTCTTGAAAAGCGCGCTCGAAAGCAGCGGGCCAATGTTGCTCTTGAGCCAATTGTCCGCCGTAGAGAGCGAGCAGTCATGCCCGTCGTCGCAACCGTTCGGCACGATCCACGACAGATTCGGCAGGGTCCCGCTTGCCAAGTCGCTGGAGAACTGACTGAAGCTCACAATGTTCGAGGAGTTGATGTTGGTCATGTACGCCAGAGGATCGTGGCGTACGTAGTAAGTCCCATTCGTCTCGTGATAGTCCTTCCAAGTCTTGCCCGCGTTCTGCAGCGCCAGGGCGATGTTGTTCGCCGAGACCGGGAAGCTCGACGGCGTTTCACTGTCGTTGTTGGTGAGGATTTGTCCCGTCGAAAGGGTCATGTAATTGCCAATCGACGGATGCGTGTCCGCATTATAGTTGGTCGCGAGACCGCCGAAGACACCCGTGAGGCCGGCGGTGTTCGAGTATAAGGAAGTCAGGTACGGCATATTCGAGCCAGTTGTCTGGCTGAAGCCGGCGTTCTCTTCGACCACGATGAACACGTGGCCAAACGCCGGGAGGGTCCCGCCGCTTTGGCTTCGCGTCGTCACCGGCCCGGAGAAGAATGCGACAACCGCAACAACCAGGATGGAAAGGATCAGGTTTCTTTTCTTAATCATCATTTACCTCTGGATATGGAATGGCCGCGGAGCGCGAGGAGCGTCGCCGGGGATAAACTTCGGTGCCTTGAAAACTTGGTCGGGTCGATCGAGGAAGGTTGTTGGGTCGTCTTGCTAGAGTGGACTCTGCGCAATTATTGAAATCGGCGGCAGGGACCTCGATTTTGTGGACGCTGGAAGAGCCGCGGGAGGAACAGTCCTCGCACGCGGTGTGAAACCGTACCAAACCAGCAAACCCGTTCATTACCAGTTTCGCTCCTTGCTGTATTCCCCCCTTCCCGCATCGTGCATTGGGAAGATAAGGCAAAGACCTGAGGGGTACTATCGGAGCGGGGCTGTTTCTGAAGTCAGATTCCTGGCCGCGAGGTTGTAGGCATCCGTCCTACAATCGACGCGCTTGTCGATTGATGCACAGTGGCCGGTTACCGGTGTGCCTGTGGCTCTGTAAGCGGCGGGAGAAGCTAAGACGGCACGGGGATTGGACGCCGGAAAGCAGCCGGGGACGCAAGCCAGGACTGATCTTGCGGGCCTTCAAAACTCGAGGCTGGACAGGTACTGGTAGCTGATCCGGGCGCTCTCGAGTCCCGAGCGCTCGCACAAGTCCTGCTCGACAAAGTAGTGCTTCACGCCGGTCGCCTGTGCCGCCTGGAGCAGCCGCTTCCAGTCGATCGCGCCTCGCCCGACTTCGGTGAAGGCGTCGCAACCTTCCTTGAAGTCAGTGGTCGGCGCGAATCCCGGCTTCATGTCCTTGAGATGGATGAGGGGGAACCGGCCGGGATACCGGTTGAGACACGCGACCGGGTCCCGCCCGGCGCGGCTCACCCAGTAGGTGTCGAGCTCGACGGCGACGAACCGGGGATCAGTTCCGCGCAGCAGCGCATCCAACGGAATCACGCCGCCATAGCTCGTGAATTCGAAATTGTGGCAGTGATAGACGAACTGAACCCCGGCGCGTCCGGTCTGCTCACCCACCTGGTTGAAGAGGTCCGCGAGGCGACGGTAATCGTCCAGCGACTTGCGCTCGCTTGGCTGAAGCAAGGCGCAGACCATGTACTTGAGGCCGAGTTCCTGGGCGCGCGCGATACGCTCGGCGAGGCCGGAGCGCAGTTCGGCCAGCGTGTAATGGCCGCTGGGACAGGTCAGCCCTGCCGACGCCAGAGCGCGGCGAGTCTCCGACGGCCCGCGGTTGAAAAAACTATACAGCTCTACTTCCCTGTATCCGATGGCAGAGATCTCGCGTAAAGTGTTTTGAAAATCCTGGGCGAGCGCATGACGCACGGTGTAGAGTTGGAGCCCGAAGGGAGGGCGCCGGGGCGTAGAGTCGTGTCCGAAGTGCCCGGCGTTCGACGGGTTGACCCCTGGACTTGGCATCTGCCCCCCTGAACAGATCTGAGTCGAGAAACCAACATGTTGTCATGCGTTGGGTGTAAATTTCAATCCGGTCTTATGCTGAGTAGCGTCCCTACGCGCAGGGGGCATTCCAGGTACTTGTACGGTCGGGGAAAGATCGGCGACGAGGCCGAAGAAAATGAGCCGCCATGCCTTGACCCATGATGAGCGCGGGAATGCTGGGGGATCGGCGCCGAGCGCGATTCGGATGTGGCCATGCCCGTTGATGCGTGATCGCAGCCGGCCAGCGTCAACGGCGGTGGGATCTTCCACGCGAATGTCCGCGTGAGGAACGGGATGAGCCGTGCGACTTGAAGTGCGGCGGCGAGAAATGACGCTGTTTGGGCATCCTGGACTGCTTGGGCATGCGTGGCATCTTGAAAGAGCCGCGTGGAGCTGACGAGCGGCCACCCCGGTAGCCGTGCGGCGAATCCATCCGCGGTTGCGAGGATCGGAACGGGTGCAGCCACGACCGGCCTGACTGTCGACCGCCACCGAATGCCGACGACGCTCGATCGCGGTAGAGGCTCGAGAAGCCGCGGTAGCTGGGCGCACGCGACCGCCGGTTGTTCAACGGGGTGCGATAGCGGGATGAGGCGCCAAAGTGGTTGCTTCCCGCGAAACCGTTTGACGCTTGAAAGTTGCGGCTGCTGTTCCATGACGGTCGCGCGAACAGCCTGCTAGCCTGATAAGCAGGCCGCCGGGTATCCCCTTGGGACCTTCGCCAGTCGCCTCCCCTTGCAGCCCAATTGCCGGCGCGGAAGTTTTCGCCGCCCGCCGATCTCCGAGGCGCGAATGTCCTCCCGGAGTGAGCGGCCGGAAACATCCGCGAGCCGCCGCCGAACGCCCGCCATCCACCCCCATGCAACCCGTAAGGAGCGCCGTCGCGGTAATGGTCGTCGTGTACCCAAGCGGTCGATCCAAGGTAGCCGCCGCCACTGTTTCGAAATCCAAAATCGCTAAGAAACCCGTTGTTGACGAACAACGTGTGAGCCAGCCAGCCTAGCGCCCAGCCCCAACCGCTGGGTCCGAGCAATCCAGGGAACCCCGCAAACATTCCGGCGAGATTGATGGCGGTGCCGAGGAGCGATCCGAAGTTGCTTCCTTCGTACGGAAGCTCCGGATAGGCGCCGGCATCCGGAGGGCCCCACACGGAATAGGGATTGTACGCCGGGACGTACATCACCTCGGGATTAGCGGGCAGGATTTCAATCGCGCTCTGGCCGCCCTGGAACTCGGTGTGGATGGAAAGCTGCGGTGTACCTACCAGCTGGCCGTTATTCCTGGCTCGCGCGCGCAGGTTCTGAATCGCGTTCATCACGTCCGTCGGCTGCGCGAGAAAAGCCTGGCCCAGGTCTTCCGTCCATTGCAAGTTGCCGCAAAGCAACGCCATGACATCCGGGAATGCGACGAGAGCCTGTACGCTCGGATCCCAATTCTGTTGCCGCGCGGCGTACATCAGTTGCTCGCCCTGGAGGTTGCCGTTCTGTTGAAGCCATTGTTGAGCTTCCGCCAGTTGCTCGGGATACGTGGAAACCACCAACACCTGGCTCAGCAGCGGATCCGGATAGAGGGCGATCGGCGCGACGAGGTTGGTCAATTGACCTGGCGAGAGCGGCGGTGGCGCCTGCTCCGAGGGTCCATACGGGGCATCGTACGGGGACTCTTGAGCCGAAAGCCAAGAGCCCGAGCTCAGAGCCAGCAGAATGTACGGGATGGCCAGTGCTTCCCGCAGAGCTTTCCTAGAAGTCCATCTCGTCATATGACGGTCTAAATCGCCACCTTGTGATCTTCAGCCCGCTCTAGAGCACGAGCGCTTCCAAAGAGCGAAATGTCTGATGGCAGAGACTTTAGGGCCAGGGTGCTTCGACGAAGTGAAGGGAAATCCATGCACCTTGCACGGTTTCGGATGGCACCACACGAGTTGGGGTCTAAGTAACTTGCGGCCTCCCACTTCTAGAGCGACTTCAAGAATTCGATGACGGCTTGCTGATCGCCGGCCTTTAGCTTCTCGAAGCGGTGGGCGGCCTCACGAGCTTCCCCCGCGTGCCGCAGGATCGCGTCGCTCAACGTCAAGGATCCCGCGTCATGCATCAGCCGGGGACGCAGGCGAACGCCCCACAGCGGCGAGGTCCGCATCTTGTTCTTTGTGCTGGCAAACGTATCGGGCCTGATGTTCTTCCAGACCTGATACATGTTCCTCCCGTAGTGCTCCTGCATCGCGATGACGATCCCGTCGCCGGTGCCCACGTCGTGCAGCAAAAAGTCACTAAAAGGGTAGAAGGTTTTCCCGCCCAGGGCGGCGGGAATGGTGAATGTGCCGCCGTTGATCTTGCTCCCGGCGGGAGCCGTGGTCAACGAGTGGACGTGGCAGGTGGCGCAGCCGATCTTGTCAAACAGTTGGGAGCCCTTGCGGGCTTGCGGGTTAGAAGCCAGTTGAGCGTCGCGGGCGGGAGCCTTTGTAGCGCGGATGAAGCGCGCAAAGTGGTCGATATCCTCGAGCCCATCAGCCGCAGGGGTATCGTTCGGCTCCGACACGGTATTGCAGAGCAGAGTGACTTCGTTCGGCTGGAGCTTGTTGGTGATACCCATCTCGTTGAGATAAGCGTCCGCAGAGAATGACAGCAGGCTGGCGTGCTGGTCTTTCCAGCCAAACCGCCCGACGCCCGTTTGTCCAGGAGCCTCGAGGATCGGAACCTCGAGGACCTGGCCGCAGATCTTGTGATGGCTCTTCTTGCATTGATCCCGCGACAGTTCAATCAGGGCCTGATCGGCGACGGCTTCCACGAATCCGTCACCCAGCAGATTGAGCGACAGGCGCGTGGCGTGGATCGTTTCCGTGTCGGGAACGCGCTCCTGGATTTCGGTGGTGGGGAGCGCGGCGTTGGGGCAAATGGCGCGATCGTTAACGAGCGACCGCCCGGTAATGATTTCTTTCCCGCCCGCAATCGGAATCTGCGGATTTTGAAAACGTCCGTGCGGGCCGTCGTGGCCGGCGCGCAATTCCGTCACCTGGCTGGCCGCGCCGGAGACGGGATTCTGATGGCACTCGCGGCAGGACTGGGCGTTGTAAAGGGGGCCGAGGCCGTCGGCCAGTTGCTCGACTTCTTCGAACTTCTGCTGATCGGCCTGGTGGGTGGCGTCGTCCACCGCGCCGTTGCTCTTGTTGTCGAACCCTGTGGGAGCTTCCGAGGGTGGCTGGGCTATTGAGATACAGGCCAACGCGAGACACAGGAAAACGCTCAAACGCTTCACGGAGGCACCTCCCTACCTTGCCTTGCCCCCTTCGCCGCCGCCCGCTCTCGCAACGTCGCCGATCATCATACGCACGGCTCATCGGCAAATCAATGGCTCGGCTCGAGGCTCGCTGCCGGATGAGCCGCCCGAATACCCCAAGCACCCCAACCGAGGATTTGACACTCTAAGTCCTGTCCCGCCCGCTTGACGTGAGTCCCTGCGCCAGGAGAGAATTCGGGCTTGTGAGCGTGGCGGGAAAATTCGCATGACCAGCGGATTGCCATGGGGCTTGGCGCTTTCGAGCGGCGTCAACACGTATCTGCCGCTCTTCATCATGGCCTTGTTTGCGCGCACCACCCACGCCGTCCACCTCTCTCCCCGGTTTCAATTCCTCACTTCGAACCAGGCGCTCATCATCCTGGGACTGCTGGCCGCGTGCGAGGTGCTGGCCCAGAAGTTTCCCGTGCTCGACAACGTGTGGGACTTCCTGCATACCCTGGTGAGACCGCTCGCGGGCGCCATCGCGGCGGGTGCGACGCTCGATGCGAACAGCGCCTTTGAGACTGTTCTCGCCATGCTCGTGGGTGGTTCACTCGCCGCCGCCGCACACTCCACCAAATCCAGTCTGCGGCTGGCGAGTACGTCGAAGACCTTCGGAGCCGGCAATCTGGCCATAAGTTTGGGGGAAGACGCAGCCGTGATCATGGGCTCGCTCCTGTCCGTGTACGCACCTTGGGTGATGCTCGTTGTGGTCGTGGCTTTTGTGCTGTCCTTCATCCTGATTGGTCCACGCGTGCTGCGGACACTGCGGTTCGATCTGGGCGTGGTCTGGGCGTGGATCGTCTGGCTTTGGAGACGCATCTTTGCGCCGGGCGTTCCCCAGAAACTTGAGGAAAGCCTGCTCGACCTCGGACCCCACGCCTTCGAGGCCTTAAAGACCAACCTCGTGCCGGATGAAAGGCTTCTTGGCGCGCTCGTAGGATGGAAACGTGCACGAGGAGGGCCGCGCTCCTGCCTGCTCGGCCTCACGCCGGAGCGGGTACTGCTGGTCGAGCGTCGACTCTTCCGCATGCCGAAGGTCTCTGAGATGCCGAACCCGGACCTCAGCGTCGCGCGTTGCAGGAATCTGGGCCTGTTTTTGCGCCTCGAGCTACTGACCCGCCGCAACGAGGCCTTTAACCTGATCGTGCCGAAGACGCATGCGGCCTCTGCCGCTTTGGTGGTCGCAAAGATTCGCGAGCTTGCGAGCCCGGTCAGCGATGACAAGCCGGAAGTGGCTCGCGCTTGAGCCTCCGGCCGGCGACTCTGAACTGAGGTGGCCTCGCGCGCTCTTCCATCCTCCGACCTACTTCGAAACCCGCACCGTCACCGTGTTCGAGTACGTCGAAACGCTGGTCGCGTTGTACGCCTGGACGCGGTACAAGTAGGTGCCTTTGCTGACCGTGTTTGTGAAGTTCCTGGTGCTCGCGCCGGCCGTGCCCACGCGTACGAAGCTGGTGGTCCCTGATGGCGCGCGCTCAATGTAGAAGCCGGTTTGGTTGGTTCCGCTATAACCCCACTTCAGCGTCACTGAACCTCGACCCGCCGTGCCAGTGAGGTTGGTCGGAGCAACGAGGGCGGCCGGAGTCACGGTGATCGCGACCTGCGCCGTGCCGGTCGCGCCGCCGTTGTCGGTTACCGTCAGAACGGTAGTGTAGCTGCCGGCGTTCTGATAGACGTGCTGCGGTGCGGCGCTGTTCGAGGGTGATGTACCATCGCCGAAGTTCCAGCTATAGGAAACGATGGTGCCGTCAGGATCCGTTGAACCCGCCGAACTGAAGTTCACGGTGAGCGGCGCCGTGCCGGACGTGGGGCTGGCAGAAGCCTTGGCCACTGGAGGCTGGTTGGGCGTGCCGAGCGGCAGCACCAGCAGCGTGATGCTCTGCGCCGGCGCGGTGAACGATACGGTACTCCCTGGAAAACTCAAGTCCGTGAGCTGCGTGATCGCGTTCGCGGAGGTCAACTGATAGACGTGCGCCTTTCCGGAGCTCGAGAAGTTATTCAGCGCGATCGAGACGGGCGTCGTACCCGAGAGATACTTGCTGATGACCATCACCGTCAGCGCGCTGTCGGAACTGCGCTGGGCGGCGAACACGGCCACGTCGTCGGGATTGGGTCCAGTGGCCGAGACGCTGGTATCACCAAAAGTCGATTTGTTGCCGTCGTAGTTGCGATACATCTTGATGGCTTTGTAGGTAGGCGTCGAGGCGTCGGGCGTGGTCCAGCGCGTCGCGAGGTTGAGTCCTTCCCGGCCGAAAATGCCGAGGATATCAGCCTGCGCGGTCGCACCGTTGATGTAGGGCTCCGCGCCCCAGTTGTATTCGGTAATGCCGATGGGCGTGCCGGTGTAATAGTAAGTGTCCGCCCAACTGCGCAGGCGCGGGATGAGCATCACGTTGGTGTTGATCCACGACTGGTCGATGTAGTTCGGGTCCCAGAGCGACCGCGTCGATTGGTTGCGCAGAAGCTCGGAGGCGGTCGAGACGTCGTTCGAGAATTCCCCGCCCTGCGGATAGTAGTGGACGGTGAAGACGTCGAGCAGGTGGCGGCCATCCGTCTTCAACTGGCCGAGCAGCCACGGGAGATAATCGGCGCCGCCGTGATTCGTGCGGTCGGGCAGATTGCTCCAGCCGTGCAGGCTCCCGTACTGCTGGTCGTAGCCGCTATAAAAGTATCCACTCCAGCCCCACTCTTCCGGACCCACGATGGTCGCGTTGGGATCGATGGCGCGAATTTTGGGAACATAGTCCTGGATGCGTGACAGAACCTCGTCCATCGTCGCTCCCGTCGGATGCACGTCGCGATGAGTCGAGAACCAGATGCTGTGCTCATTGTCCAGGATGTAGTAGCGCGGCGCCGCGCTCGAGGCGAGGCCCCAGTTGTTCACCATCTCCTGCACCCATTGCTGCTGATAGGACGAGCTATTCGGGACGTTAGCGTCATTCGGATCATTGCCGGTCACGTCCTGCCCGGTGGATTGCAGGATGCCGTTGCCGGCGTCGGGGAACCACTGGTAATCATTGCCCGTCTGGGCGCCGTACTTGGCCTGCGAGAAGCTGGCGAGCTTGCTGCGATTGGGCCCAAGCTTCGCGACCCAGTCGAGCATAGGGATGGTGATCATGGCGCGCGCGCCGGCGACCTGGGTGTTCGAGATAAACGTGTCACCCCGTTCCCCCGCCACCGCGCTCGCGTCGCCGATGCTTTCGAAGTACCAGTCCTGGTCGCGATTGTCGGCGTTCAACTGCCAGTTGTAGCGGCTGCTGTTGTTTCCGCCGTAGCGGTTGAGCGGAACATTGAGGTCGGAAAGCTGCGTCGTGGTGCCGTAGGCCACACCGTAGACGCGCGGATCGATGGCGTGTCGGTTGACATTGGTGTCCACCGTGACGCTGGCGGTGGGATTCTGCCCTGCGGCGATGCCGGAGAACAGCATCGCGAGGATTGCGGTTCGCAAAATGGTCTTCAAAGTGTCCTCCGAGATGATCGAAGTCCGGCGTTCATCCGGGCCGTGTTCAGGTAGCTCGCTACGGAGTTGGCTCTTTGGCTCGGTTCCCCTCCCTGGCGCTTCGCGTTCCTCGGAGCATTTCTCGAACCATTCGTCGCCTGACGTGCGGAGGCCTATCCCCTTTGGGCTCAAACTGTTCGCGCCCATTCGTGCGGCTCCCCTCAAAGGCTGTACTCCTTTGGTCGCTTCCGATTCGGTGACGATGCGTCGAACCGCCACACCCGCCGCGCTTTCGACGGACGTGGCGTTCCTGGGAGGGTGGCTCGAGCAAACGAGCGGGTTTACAGAGAGCGCCCGGCTGGCGACGGTAGGAATCGCCATGAGTCTCGTCATGCCCAGCGAATCGGTTTGGCGCCGTGCGGCGTTTGACATGCAGACGCCGCTCGCCGGAGCGCTTCCCTTCTCTCCCTTCGCGAGTGTTTCCATCCCGAGCCACACCATGATCGGCTACGCAGGCTTCTATTCGCTGGTTGCTCTGGCGATTGCGCTCTATCATTTCCGCCAGCGCGACCTCTGAGGTTACCGGCAGCCGTGAGCGGACAACTGATTGTCGAGGGTGATTTGGTACATCTCGCGGTCGGCGGGATCAAGATTATTTATCGCCGCCGAAGCTTTGTCGCGTAGGCCGTAAAGCTCCTCCTGCCGATTCTGGTCGCAGGCCGCGACGGCGGCGTCGATGGCGTGTTGGGCGGCGCGGCGCTTGCCGGGTTCTCCCAAGACCTGCCACGCGGCAAGCCCCAAGAGAGTAGCCAGCACCAGGACAACACGCCAGAGATACTCGAATTCGATCTTGGGCATGGCGGCAAGTTTAAGCGCCGGCTCAGCGTTCATCAAGCGAGAATTGCGCGCCGAGGGCAATCCTGGACAGCGCCCGGCGGCGATTGCATTCTGAGCCGGTCGGGTGTAGCTTATCAGCCGCTCTAAGCCGAAAAAGGCAATTTTGATTCAACTCAAAGGGGTGACGCATGCAATTTGTGATTATCGCGCGACATTCGCCTGAACACTGTCCGACCTCCAACGCCAAGATCCGCAAGCTCATGAAAGACGGCGCCAAGGAGATCCCTGGAATTGCGAAGAGCCTCGGATTAAAGATCATCACCGTCAACGTCTACGGTCCCGACCATGAACTGCTGGCGGTGGTTGAAGCTGACGGGATTGAAGCGGTGCGCGAATTCGTAGTGCAGACCCGGTTAATCCAGTGGAATGCGACGCGGATCCACGCCACGTGGACGATGGAAGAGGCCCTGGCGAAGGCCGACAAACTGCCGGCAATCTTTTAGTGTGACTTTCGACGGAAATCGAGCAACGCCTTTTTACTGCGCTGCCTCGATTTGTGCCGGCGGTTCAGGACTCTGAGGTTGGAGTTCAGGCCGAGGAAAGCGGCGTCGAAGCGGCGACGTCAGGAAATATACGAGAAAGCCTGTGACAATAATCAGCAAGCCGAAGGTGAGGCCGTTCAACCCCAGCACGGATTCGTGCTCGCTGTGGATGACCGACAGCGTCAGCAGGAGCATCGGGAAAACGCCACAGAGCACGGCGCCGAAGAGTCCGCCGGGCACGCGAAACTCGCGAGGCAGATGGGGCTCGCGCACCCGCAGTGCAACCAGGGTGATGAACTCGAGCGAGAGGCTGGCGCCGTAGAGCATGATGTCGAGCGTCACCAGGCGCTCGAATCCGAGGCCCAGGCAAAGCGCCCAACCGGTAGCGCAGACGAGAATCGCGACCCACGGCGCGCGCGTCCGCGGATGCACTTTGGCGAAGACGCGCGGCAGCATGCCGTCCTGCGCCATGGCGAGCGGCAATCGCGAATAGCTCATCACCAACGCGTTGAACATGCCGAATCCGCTCATCATGCCGCCGATCACGAGCGCGACGCGCAGCCAGTTCCCCGCCATCAGCCCGGCGAGATCGGCCCACGAGCCGGTCTCGAACGCCGAGGCCGGGATTCCGGTGATACGCACCGCCACCACGGGCAGGACGTAACTCAGGAAAACCAGGACGACGGCGGCAAGCATGGCGCGCGGATACGTCCGCTGCGGCCGCTCGACTTCGAGCGCGATGGTCGAGGCGTTGTCCCAACCCATGTAATTCCACATGGCGATGAGCGTGCCGCCGAGGAGTCCGACGGTCGAGGTGACGGGAGCGGTATGGGCGTGGGTGAGGGCGCCAACTTTGAACGGCGCGAGCACCACAATCAGAGCGAACGGCGCCGACAGCAGGAAAAAGAGCCAGAGCGAGGTCAGGCCGACGACGCGGATCCCCGCCACGTTGAGTCCGGCGCAGATGATGACCACCCCGAGCGCCACCATCTCCCCACGATAGCCCACAGTGAACCAGGGCTCGAGACGCGTCAGGTACGCCACGAACAGCGTCGGGTAAATCGCCATATCGAAGATACTCGCCACCAGCGACAGCCACGCTTCCTGGAATCCCCAGAAATTGCCCATGCCGCGGCGCACCCAGGCGTAGTAGCCGCCTTCGGCAGGCAGCGCGCTCGCGAGCTCGCCAATCATGAACGCCGTCGGCAAACTCCACAGCAGCGGCGTCAGCAGGAGGATGAGGATCGCCAGGCCGTAGCCCGCCCCGTGCACGATATCCTCCGTGCCGTAGGTTCCGCCCGACACCATGAAAAACGTGGCGGCGACGAGAGGCCAGAGAGTCAACTTGGCGAGATTTTTTCTTGTCCTGAGTAGGGCGCTCGACGGGAGTTGGGCGGGGACCGATACGCTGGCCAATTCTTTCTCTTTAATCCTCCTCAGCAAGATCCGCTCTCGACCGGCGCTCGGAGCGTCCTTGTATTCGCAGAATACAGAATTTTGTTACCGATGCAAGAAAAAAGTGAGGCCGCCGCCGGATTTTTGCACTTCGCAAGAGCGAAAGCGGCAGCTAGTGGGCTTCGTGGATGTATCCCTGGCTCGCGAGGCGTCGGCCGGACATCTGGTAGCCGAGAGCGGGCATGTCCTGGGCGCCGGCGGCGTCGCACCAGCGGCGATAATCGGCCCGGAGAGCAAGTGTTGACATGCCTGTGGGACGTGGCCTAACATGGCGCGGCAACTTTCAGGGGGACAAATTGGTCGACCGCACGATTTCCCATTATCGAATTCTGGACAAACTCGGCGGCGGCGGCATGGGTGTCGTCTACAAGGCCGAGGATACGAAGCTCGGCCGTCTCGTGGCGCTCAAGTTTCTGCCGGAAGAATCGGTGCGCGATCCGCAGGCGCTCGAACGATTCAAGCGCGAAGCGCGTTCCGCCTCCGCGCTCAATCACCCCAACATCTGCACCATCTACGAAGTCGATGAGGTTGAGGGCCAGACGTTCCTCGCGATGGAACTGCTCGAGGGGCAGACGCTCAAACACCTCATCGAAGGCAAGCCGATCAAGATGGAACGCCTGCTCGATATCGCGATCCAGCTCGCGGATGCGCTCGACGCCGCGCACGTCAAGGGAATCGTGCACCGCGATATCAAGCCCGCCAACATCTTCATCACCGACCGCGGCCAGGCGAAGATCCTCGACTTCGGTCTGGCGAAGCTCGCTCCGCAAGCACGCCGCGTCGCGGACGGCGTGGGAGCTTCGGCGGAGGTGACCGCCACGTCAGTGCACGAGGATCTGCTCACCACGCCGGGCATGGCGATGGGTACGGTGGCGTACATGTCGCCCGAGCAGGCGCTGGGAGAACAGCTCGACGCTCGCACCGACCTCTTCTCGTTCGGCGTGGTGCTCTACGAGATGGCAACGGGCATCATGCCGTTCCAAGGAAACACGTCGGCGGCGCTCTTCAACGCCATCCTCAACAAAACGCCGACCGGACCGGTCCAGCTCAACGCCCAGGTGCCGCCCAAGCTCGAGGAGATCATCAGCAAGGCGCTCGAGAAAGACCGTGAAGTGCGCTGCCAGAGCGCCGCGGAAATGCGCGCCGACCTGAAGCGGTTGAAGCGCGACCTCGATTCGGCCCGCGTCTCCGTGCGCAGTTTGACTCGAGAAAGCGGCACAGTCTCGACGCCTTCGACCGGCGTCGCGGCGGCGCCCAGCGCCGTCGCCAGCACTGGCTCGAAGTCCTATGGCTTGGCGGCAGCGACCGGACTCATCGCGCTTCTCGTCGGGCTCTTCGCCGGCACGTACATCCTACATCGCACGCCCGCGACGCCGACGCTGCCCATGTACCACCCGCTGAGTTTCCGCCGGGGCATCGTGCGCTCGGCGCGCTTTGCACCGGACGGCCAGACGGTCGTCTACAGCGCCGCCTGGGAGGGGACACCGCTCCAGTTGTTCACCACGCGGCCCGAAAGCCCTGAGTCCCAGGCTCTCGAGCCCGCGGGCGCCGAGGTTCTCTCGATCTCGCGCAACGGCGAACTGGCACTGTCGCTCAAGAGCCACGAATCCCGGCCTTTCGTTTACTCCGGCACGCTGGCGCGCGTACCCCTGGTGGGCGGCGCGCCGCGCGAGGTTCTGGATGGCGTCGAGTGGGCCGACTGGTCGCCGGATGGCGAAAGTCTCGCGGTGGTGCGCGAGGCCAACGGGCGCGACCGCCTCGATTTCCCGATCGACACGGCGCTCTACACGTCTGACGGCTGGATCAGCCATCCTCACGTCTCTCCCAAGGGCGATCGAGTCGCCTTCCTCGATCACCCTCAGCTTGGCGACGACGGCGGCTCGGTGGCGATGGTGGATCTGTCAGGACACAAGACCACGCTTTCAACCGGCTGGGATAGCGTACAAGGACTGGCCTGGACCCCAACCGGCAACGAAATCTGGTTCACCGCCACCCGTACGGGAGGGGATCGCTCGCTCTTCGCGGTCGACCTCTCCGGTCACGAACGCCTCCTGACCCGAGTGCCCGGTGAATTGACGCTGCTCGACATCGGACACAATGGAAGCGTGCTGCTGACGCGCGGCAACGACCGCGCCGGCATTCTCAGCCGGGAAGCCGGTGGAACCAAGGAGCGGGACTTATCGTGGCTCGATTGGTCCGTGCCCAACGACCTCTCTGCCGACGGCAAGACGTTGCTGCTCACCGAAGCCGGTGAAGGCGGCGGGCCGAAGTATGCGGTCTACTTGCGCGGCGCCGACGGCTCTCCCGCGGTCCGCTTGGGTGAAGGCAGCGGCATCGCCTTGTCGCCGGACGGCAAGTGGGTGCTTGACCGGCCCTCAGGCTCACCGGCGCAACTGGTGCTGCTGCCGACTGGGCCCGGCAAGCCCAAGCCCTTCACGCACGACTCGATCAACCACGTTTCAGGGCGCTGGCTTCCCGACGGAAAGCGCGTGATCTTCCTTGGCAACGAGTCAGGTCACGCGCCACGCCTCTACGTTCAAGAGGTCTCGAACGCTACGGCGCACCCCATCACGCCGGATGGCATCCGCAGCAACGCGGTCGTCTCGCCCGACGGCCAGTGGGTGGCCGCCGTGGGCCCTGACCAGAAATGCTACGCGTATCCGACAACCGGTAGTGGGGACGCTCGTCCAGTCGCTGGTGTCTTGCCAGGAGAACTGCCCACCGGCTGGGACTCCGACGGACGCGCACTGTTTGTGTACCTGCCCGGAGAGCTTCCGGCTCACGTGTATCGCGTCGAGCTGGGTACCGGTAAGCGGACGCTTTGGAAAGAGGTTGAGCCGTCGGACCCCGCGGGGATTGACAGCATCCGCGGCCTGCTGCTTTCACGCGATACCAAGTCTTACGCTTACGGGTACATTCGCCTTCTGTCAGACTTGTATCTGGTTGACGGATTGAAGTAACCGCGAGTCTCACTCTGTAAGGTCGATTGACTTTCCCGAGGCCGGGCGCATACAATCGGCATCACACGGATATCGGGGATGATCGGCAAAACGGTCTCGCACTATCGCATTCACGAGCGGCTGGGCGGCGGCGGTATGGGTGTGGTCTTCCGTGCCGAAGACACGCGGCTCGGACGCCAGGTCGCCCTGAAATTCCTCCCCGAGGACTTGTCGAAGGACCCGACGGCGCTCGAACGCTTCAAGCGCGAGGCGCGCGCTGCGTCCACGCTGAACCATCCTCACATCTGCACCATCTACGACATTGGCGACTTCGAAGGACAGCCCTTCATCGCCATGGAACTGCTCGAGGGCCAGACGCTGCGCTACCGGATCGCGGCGAAGCCCCTCGGCCTCGAGGAGCAGCTTGACCTGGCGATCCAGATGGCGGAAGCGCTGAGTGTCGCGCACGCCAAAGGCATCGTCCACCGCGACATCAAGCCGCCGAACATCTTCGTCACCGGACAGGGCCAGGTAAAGGTTCTCGACTTCGGGCTTGCCAAGCTCGCGCCGCAAGCCGCGCGCGCCGCCGCAGCGGCCGCGGCCTCTGAAACCGCGACGGTCGCGAATATCGCCGACAGCGCGGTGACGGATCGCGGCACGGCGATGGGCACCGTCACCTACATGTCGCCTGAACAGGCGCGAGGAGAGGAAGTCGACGCGCGCAGCGACCTCTTCTCGTTTGGCGCGGTCCTGTACGAAATGGCGACCGGGCAGCAAGCCTTCGCCGGTGTCACCAACGCGGTAATCTTCGACCTCATTCTCAACCGCCAGCCGGCGCCCGCCCTGAGCTTGAACCCCGCTTTGCCCGCCGAGCTGGTCCGCGTGATCAACAAGGCACTCGAGAAAGATCCTGATTTACGTTTCCAGAGCGCCGGCGAGTTGCTTTCAGACTTGAAGCGTCTGCGTCGCGATACTTCATCCGGTAAGATGCCCGCGGCGCAATCCGGGGCAGCCCGAGTCCAGCCTGGGATGGAAACGCAGCGCTCGCTCACGGTGCTCTATCTGAGCAACAAGAGCGGGTCGCCGGAGGACGAGTATTTTCGCGACGGCATCACCGAAGACATCATCATCGAGCTTTCGAAGATCAAGGATCTGCGTGTCTTTCCGATCTCTGCCGTCTCCGCCTATCGCGACAAGCCAGTGGCCGAGCCCCAGGTGGGCGAGCAGATGGGTGCGACGCACGTCCTGAGCGGGAGCATTCGCCGGGCGGGCAATCGCCTGCGCCTGACGGCGCAACTCGTCGAAACGCGCACCGGCCACGCCATCTGGGCCGAGCGCTACGACCGCCAGCTCGAGGACGTGTTCGCGATCCAGGATGAAATCGCCCACAGCATTGCCGGCGCGCTCAAGCTGGCGCTGAGCGAACAGGAAAAGGTGGCCATCGGCAAGGCCGCCACCGTCAACGTGAAGGCCTATGACTACTACCTGCGCGGCCGGCAGTTCTTCCACCAGTTCCGGCGCAAGAGCTATGAGTTCGCGCAGCAGATGTTCGAGCGGGCCATCGAAATCGACCCGCATTACGCGCGCGCTTACGCCGGCATCGCCGACTGCGCCTCGTTTCTGTACTCCAGTTTCCAGGCCGGCTCGAACAACCTCGAGAAGGCCGATGAGGCAAGCCGCCGGGCGCTCGAGCTCGATCCTGAGCTGGCGGAAGCCCATGCGGCGCGCGGGCTCGCCGTTTCGCTACGCCAGCAATACGACGAGGCGATGAAGGAATTCCAGGTGGCGATGCGGCTGGATCCCAATCTCTTCGAGGCCTACTACTTCTACGCGCGGGCGCTGTTCATGCAGGGCAAGATGGAGGAAGCAGCAAGAATGTTCGACCAGGCGCATCGCGTCAACCCGGAAGACTTCCAGGCGCCTAGCCTCCTGGCCCAGGTCTACGAACATCTGGGCCGGAAGACCGACTGCGAGGCCGCGCATCGCCGGGCGCTCAAGATCATCCGCAAGCACATCGAGCTTCACACCGACGACGCGCGCGCTCTCTACCTGGGCGCCAACGCCCTGGTGCACCTCGGCGAACGTGTCGAGGCTCTGGATTGGAATCAGCGCGCGCTGGCGATTGATCCCGATGATCCCGGCATCCTCTACAACGTGGCTTGCGTCTATTCCATCCTGGGCGAGTCCGAGAAGGCGATCGAGTGCCTGGAGAATTCCGTCAAGTTCGGCCGGCAACAGACGGAGTGGATGAGAAACGATACCGATCTCGACCCGCTGCGCAATCATCCGCGCTTCCAGGCGCTCTTGAAGTCACTGGAATAATCGGGTCGCCCGCCTTTGCGAAACCTTCTCTCGAAAAGCCAGACGGCCCTTTGCCGGCCGGTTTACGTCCGGATGCGCTTCGCACTCGCGTCCCACACGGCGGGGCGTTCCTTGAAGTACGACTCATTCGCCATATGAATCGCGATGGCGGCGTGATTGCCGAACCCCTCGTCCTCGATGGACGGGCGTCGCGTCTTCACTGACTGGAAAAAGTTCCAGAGGTGATCACGCGTATCATCGTAGTCGGGCGGAGCAAAATAGTTCGTCGACTGGATGGCCTTCTGCGTGCCAGGCCAGGGATCGTGTTCGGCGTGCCACTTGCGACCGTACTCCTGCCGCATCGGGCTCGGCCACGCCGGCGTGCAGGGGCCGTGATCCAGGCCGTCCTGCGACGCGATGCTGAGCGACTCGGGATTCTCGACGCCGTGGATTTCGAGGATTCCGTGATCGCCCATGAAGCGGAAGCCCGATTCCGTCTCGGTGTTGAGCGTCACGCGCAAGGTCACGCTGAAGTCGCCGTAATCGTAGACCGTGGTCATGACGTCGGGGACGTCGCGCCCGTCGTGCCACCGATAGAGTCCTCCCTGAGTGAAGGCGCGCTTGGGCGGCGCGGTAATCCCCATCGCGTAGTGAATGCCGGTGAGGTGGTGAATGCACAGGTCGCCGGGAATGCCCTCGCCGTAGTCCTGAAAGCAGCGCCAGCGCGTCCAGCGCACGCCGTCGAAGGGCCGCTTGGGCGCCGAACCCAGCCAGGTGTCCCAGTCGACGGTCGCGGGCGATAGATCGGGCGGGATGGTGTACCACCACGCGCCGCAATGGTCGTTGCGCCCCATCGTTGCCTCGACCAGACACAGCTTGCCGATGGCGCCCGCCGCGAGCAGCTCTTTCGCCTTGGCGTAGACAATCGAACTCGGCTCCTGGCTGCCGATCTGCACGATGCGACGGTTCTTCCGGGCGGCATCGATAATCTCGAAACCCTCCTCCACTTTGTGGGTCATGGGCTTTTCGCAGTACACGTCCTTGCCGGCCGCGCAGGCGTCGACGATGATCTGCTTATGCCAGTGGTCCGGAACGGCAGCGACGATGCAATCGATCTCCTTGTTGTCGAGCAGTTCCCGGTAGCGGGCCGTGATAGGCGCGGGCTTGGTGAGGATTTGCTTGGCCAGCGTGCGCCGGCCCTCGTAAAGGTCGCAGGCTGCCGCGCATTCAACACCCGGCAACGCGATCGACGTTTCAAGCAGCCCGGCACCGCGCATCCCGACGCCAATCATCCCGAAGCGAACCGTGTCGCTGGGAGCGGCGGGGCCGACCGGCGCCGCATCCAGTGGTCCCGGCTCGAGCAGGAGCGAACGCCCGGCCAGCGACGCGCCCACCGTCCCCGCCGTCCTCTGCATGAAGCTGCGGCGCGAAATATCCGACTGTTTCATGAATGCACCCCCTCAATAAGACAGAATGGCCAAAAACATAATCGGACTTCATGCTATTACGTTGCTATCCGCGCGGGCAAGGCAGAAATGCGAACTTGCAGCGATCCATGCCAAATTTGGCGCGGCTTGCTAGAATGCGGATGATCGCGATGTGGTCGTCGCCCGGCCGTTCCCGGCAAGAATGCGCGACGGCCTCCCTGGTGTGGAACTTTTGATGAGTGAGCCAAGCCCCTCGCGCCGCGGCACGCTGAAGATCTACCTCGGCTACGCGGCGGGTGTCGGCAAGACCTACAAGATGCTCGACGAAGCCCAGGAGCTGAGGCGTGAAGGCGTCGACGTCGTCGTCGGCTACTTCGAGCCGCACGGCCGCAAGGACACTATCGCCAAAGCGGAGGGCATCGAGACCGTTCCTCGCCGCCGCATCGCCTACAAAGGCGCCATCTTCGAGGAAATGGATGCGCAGGCGGTTACCGATCGGCGGCCTAAGGTTTGCCTCGTCGACGAGTTCGCGCACACCAACGTCCCGGGCTCGGAGAGAACCAAACGGTGGGAAGACGTTCAGCTTTTGCTCGACGCCGGGATTGACGTGATCACCACGATGAACGTGCAGCATCTCGAGAGCCTGAACGACCAGGTCTGGCAGATCACCGGGGTTCGCGTGCGGGAGACCATTCCCGATTGGGTGATCAAACAAGCGGATGAAGTGGTGATGGTCGACCTGCCTCCCGAGGCTCTGCTCAACCGGCTGAAGCGCGGAGCGGTCTACGCGCTCGACAAAGCGTCGCAAGCGATGCAGAACTTCTTCAAGGAGTCCACGCTGGTGGTCCTGCGCGAACTGGCACTGCGCCAGACCGCGCACGAGGTCGACGTACGCCAGTCGATGCCGGAAGCGCTCGAGGCCGCCACCCTTCCGGCTGCGCAGACCGTCGCGGCGGGGCCGGCGACAGCGATCAGCCAGGCGTCCGACCGGATTCTGATCTACATCACCTCCGACCCCCTGACCGCGATGCTCATCCGGCGTGGCAAGCGGGTCGCCGACTATCTGCACGCCGACTGCTTCGCCGTCTCCATTCATCATGACTTGACTCTGCAAGACGTTCCGGCGGGAGAGCGCGAGGCCTTGGAGAAGCATTTGAATTTTGCGCGCAGCCTGCACATCGAGACGCGGATGCTCCAAGGCGACGACGTCGCCGCGACCCTGGTCGAGTTCGCGCGGATGCACCAGATTACGCAGATTTTCCTCGCGCGCCCCCAGCGGAGGTCGACGCTCAGCCTCTTCGGAAGAGGGCTCGTCCAACAAGTCGTCCGGCAGGCCCACGATATGCAGGTCACCATCGTGGCCGAACGGCACCGGGACGGCGCAAACTGATAAACGGATACTCGTGAATGGCCAATCGGCACACGCGCGAGTCTCGTCCAGAAAGGATTCATGATGGAAGCGTTCCCTCGGTTCGATCTGACCGGCCAGGTTGCTTTGGTGACGGGTGCGGCGCGTGGGCTGGGACGTGCCATTTCCCTGGCGCTTGCTCACGCGGGCGCCGACGTCGCCTTGGGCCTGCGCGACGTAAACACCGGCCGCGAACTGGCACGCGAGATCGAGTCGCTGGGCCGGCGGGTTTTCCCTTTGCAGATGGACGTGACGGTTCTCGACCAGGTGTTTCGCGCCGTTGACCAGACCGTGGCCCAGTTCGGGCGGCTCGATGTCCTGGTGAACAACGCGGGCGGCGGATTCAATAACCTTGCGGAGGACGTACCCGAGCACGAGTTTGATCAGACGCTCGCCTTGAACTTGAAGGGGACTTTCTTCGCCAGCCAGGCCGCGGGACGCGTGATGATCCGCCAGAACCACGGCCGCATCGTCAACATGGGTTCGCAAGCCGGCTTCGTGGCGCTGCCGACGGAGTCCGTGTACTGTCTCACTAAAGCCGGTATCGCGCACTTGACCAAATGTCTGGCGGTCGAGTGGGGCAAGTACAACATCACCGTGAACGCCGTCGCGCCCACGTTTATTCGGACGCCGGGCACTGAGGAAGCGCTCAGTGACGCGGCGTTCCGCGCCGACGTCGTCGAGCGCATCGCGGGGCTGCATCGCATCGGCGAGCCGATGGACGTAGCAGGCGCCGTGGTGTTCCTCGCTTCGCCCGCTGCCTCGCTCATTACGGGCCACACGATTCTGATCGACGGCGGCTGGACAGCGAGATAGGCGGCACGCCAGCTCCTGCAACCTCCCAGGACCGGTTTCGGTTTCGGAAGCCGACTCAGGCTTCCGGCCTGAGGTTGAGCGAGAGGCCTCGACCAAACACCAACGCTGGCAATTAAGCATTCCGAGGGATGACTTCTCATGACCATTCGTCCGAGCTCTAACCAAAAACCCTTCCGACCCTTCGTCAATTTCTTCACCGGCTCGGCGCTCATGCTGGTCGCCGCCCTTGGCTTGGCGCAACAGTACAGCCCCAGCCTGTTTTCCGGCATGCGCTGGCGGCTCATCGGACCTTTTCGCGGCGGACGGACACTGGCCGTCGCCGGCATCCCACAAGACCCCAATGTCTACTACTTCGGAGCCGTAGGTGGTGGGGTCTGGCAAACGACCGACGGCGGAATCGTTTGGAAACCCATTTTTGACAAAGCCCCCGTCGCATCGATTGGCGCCCTCGCGATTGCACCTTCCGACCCTAATGTCATCTATGTCGGGACGGGCGAAGCCGACATGCGCTCCGACATTTCCTTGGGCGACGGAGTGTACAAGTCAGCCGACGCCGGCGCCACCTGGGAGCACATCGGTCTCGAATCAACGCGGGCCATTGGACGCATTCTGGTTGATCCGCATGATCCAAACATCGTGATGGTTGCAGCGCTTGGCCACCCTTACGGACCGAACCGTGAGCGCGGAGTGTTTCGCTCGACCGACGGCGGTAAAACCTGGCAAAAGGTGCTCTACAAGGACGAGAACACGGGCGCCATCGACCTTTGCTACGTTCCCGAGGATTCGCGCGTCGTGTATGCCGCGCTCTGGCAGACTCGTCGTCCGCCGTGGAGCACGTATCCGCCAATCGATGGGCCGGGCAGTGGTCTCTACAAATCGACGGACGGCGGCTTAACGTGGAGCGCCATCACCGGCCACGGGTTGCCGTCAGGGCAGGTGGGACGCATCGGCGTTACGGTCGCCCGTGGAGAGCAGGGCCGGCGTGTCTTCGCGCTGGTCGATACGGCGGATTCCAAAGAGCGGGGGCTCTATCGCTCGAACGACTCGGGCGCCACCTGGCAGCACGTCTCCTCCGACCCGCGCATCGACGGGCGCGCCTGGTACTTCAGCGGCGTGATCGTGGACCCGAACCATCCTGACACGGTCTACGTCGCGAACACCGCCCTCTACCGCTCGACCGACGGCGGACGAACTTACATCCCCATCAAAGGCGCGCCGGGCGGCGACGACTACCACGACCTGTGGATCGACCCCGGGAATTCGCGGCGCATGATCCTTTCGAGCGATCAGGGAACGATCATCAGCGTGGATGGCGGCGAGACCTGGAGTTCGTGGTACAACCAGCCGACGGCGCAGTTCTACCACGTCATCACCGACAACGACTTTCCCTACCACGTCTATGGGGCGCAACAGGACAGCGGCAGCGTGGACATCGCGAGCCGCACAGATTCTGCCGGAATCACCTTTCGCGATTGGCGGCCGAGCGCCGGCGGTGAGAGCGGGTATCTGGCGCCCGATCCCATCGACTCGACGATTACCTACGGCGGCGAGTTTGGCGGCAGCGTCTCGAAGCTGATGACGGCGAGCAATCAAATCGAGAATGTTTCTCCCGCCGTTGGCCGGCTCGACGGCCTGGGCGCGGCGGGCGGCTGTCACGTGGGTACTGGCCAACGCTTCACATGGACGTCACCCTTGGTGTTTTCGCCCAAGAATCCTCGCGTACTGTACCTCGGCGCGCAAAACCTCCTCAGGACGAACGACGGAGGCGTGAGTTGGCTGGCGTTGAGTCCTGATCTCACGCGTCCTGCCGGAGGATCTCAACCCGCAGCGGCAGCCAGCCCCGGCGACTTCGAAAAAGTCACGGGATGCGGTGTGATCTACACGGTCGCACCGTCTCCGGTCGACGAGGCGCTAATCTGGGCCGGCACGGATGACGGGCTCATCCAGTTAACCGAAGACGGCGGCCAGTCCTGGCGCAATGTCACGCCGCCCGGACTCGGCCCGTGGAGCAAGGTCAGCCTGATCGACGCTTCGCACTTCGACCGCGGCACGGCATACGCCGCTATCGACCGCCATCGGCTGGACGACGACCGGCCGTTGATCTACCGGACGCGCGATTTCGGTCGCACCTGGCAAGCCATCGGCGCGGGACTGCCTGAGACAGCTTACGTCCACGCGGTTCGCGAGGATCCCGGCCGCAAGGGATTGCTCTACGCCGGCACAGAGACGGGTGTGTTCGTGTCGTTCGACGAAGGCGACCACTGGCAAAGTCTACAACTCAACCTGCCGCCTGCGCCCATCCACGACCTGGTAGTCCACGGTGACGACCTGGTGGTGGCGACACATGGCCGTTCGTTCTGGATTCTCGACGACCTCACGCCGCTGCGTCAGCTCGATCCCAAGAGTGCCTCGTCCGACGTTGTTCTCTATCGGCCCGCGAGCGCCATCCGGGTGCGCGGACACGGCTTCGACGAAACGCCGCTGCCGCCTGAGGTTCCCAGCGGACAGAATCCGCCTGGCGGGGCCATCATCGACTACTACCTCGAGTCGCCACAGCACGACGTCAAACTCGAGATCCTGGATCGCGAGGGCAAGTTGGTGCGCGAGTACTTGAGCACCGAGAAGCCACGCGAATCGCGCCGGCTACCCGTCATCACTGCCTGCTGGATTCGCCCGCCAGCCTTGCTGCCTGGAAACGCTGGTATGAATCGCTTCGTCTGGGACCTGCGCTATGGAATCCTGCCGACTTCCCGCTCCGCGGGCGCCGAGTTCTTCGCCCCACCCCGAGGCCCTATGGCACTCCCCGGCTCCTACCAGGTACGCCTCACGGTAGGGGAACGCATCTATACCCAGCCTCTCACGGTGATCCAGGATCCGCGGGTAAAGGTAACGAGCGCGGACCTCGCTGCTCAACTCGGCTTCGAACAGCGGGTCGTCGACGACCTCGGCCGAGCCAACCTGGCGTCAGGTGAAATCGGCAAACTGCGCTCTGAACTGGCGGCTGCTAAGAAGGCGGTAGGAAGTCACGCAGCGGCAAAAGCGGCGGAGAAGGCGCTGATTGACATCGATGTCCAATCTGCCGCCCTCCTCCAGGAACCGGAAAGGAGCGGTTCGGAGACCCCGCCACCCGGTGCAGAAAGCACGCAGCTTTCACCCGGTCTCACCCGACTGAGAAGCGTCCTGGCGGAAATCTTCTCGGTTGCGGACAGCGCCGACAGCGCGCCCAGGGCCCAGTCGCGGAAAGCCTTTGAAGATGCTGAACGTCAGTTGAACGCTGCTCTGGCAGAGTGGAGGGAACTTCAGACCAAGTCATTGCCGGCGTTGAACGACCTGCTGCGCCAAAACGGAATACCGGAGCTCGCCATATCCACAGGACGATAGCCGGCCACCGCGACTTTCCCGGCGGCCGCAAGTCTGCCATGAAGCGCGAACCCAGCCGCTACGAGGGAGCGAGGAAATAGTTGTGGCACGCAGCCGCGATGGTATCCGGATCGAGATGGGGCTTGATGCCCTGATACTGCGCCGCCCACCGGATCTGGGAAATGATGTCCAGCGGATAACACGCCCGAAGCGGCTGGTTGAGCTCCTTCTGGAGCATGGTCACAAGGCGGTCGACCACGACGGGCTCGTACTCGAGACCATACTGGCCGCACAAACGGTGGAAGACCTCCTTGAATTGCTGCGCATCCATGAAATCGACTTTGATCTTGTTGTGGATGCGGCGCAGGAAGGCCTCGTCCGCCAGGGACTTGGGATCCAGATTGGTGGCGAACACGACGAAGAGGTCAAACGGGACGTCGATCTTCCGGCCACCGGCGAGGGTCAGGAAGTCGATGGCTCGGTCGAGCGGCACGGTCCAGCGATTGAGCAACTCCTCGGGGCGCATCCGCTGCCGTCCGAAGTCGTCTATGATGAGCACACCATTGTTGGCTTTCATCTGCACGGGCGCGACGTAGAACCGGCTGACTGGATTGTACTGCAAGTCCATCATGTCGATGGTGAGCTCCCCGCCCACCGTGACGCGGGGCCGCCGGCAGAGCATCCAGCGGCCGTCCGTCTCAAGCTGCGAGGGTTGCGGCTCAACGGGCCGGTGAACAATGGGATCGTAGATCGTGATGATCTGATTGTCGATTTCGACCGCGTGAGGGACCCAAACGCGGTCGTGGTAGACCTCGGGAATCGCCTCTGCCACCGAGCTCTTGCCCGTACCGGTCGAGCCGTAGAGCACGATCGACGTTCCTGAGACGAGCGCTGTCCCGAGTTGGGTGATCATCGGCTGGCTGAGCACCAGGTGCGAGAACGCACGCTCCAGGTCGTCAGGGCGGACGGCGAAATTTCTGACACTCTGTGATCGGACGCGCTGCACGTAGTCAGGCAGCGAGACCGGTGCCGGCCCAAGGTAATGATTCTGAGAGAGCTGCTCGAGGGCCCGCGTCTTACCCTCGGATGTCGTCGTTATTAAATAGGTGCCCTCCGTAAGACCTTTGATCTCGACCAAGACTCCTTTTCGCAGCGATTGGAAGATCTCCTGGACCACCGGGAGCGAGACTCGCATCCTCGTCGCCAGCTCCCGCAGCGTCAGCTCGACCGAGGTATAGAGGATCTTGAGCGCCAACTCTTCGAGCACGTTGCGGCGCACTCCCGTCTCGTCGACGGTCTTAGGAACCGCAATCGTCGCGGAGGTGGTACTGGGATTATCCATTACTGGCAGCATCTCATTCTCCTTCTGACACGCCTCGCTCTAAGCTGGCCCGAAGCGGTGGCGAATACGACACTCCGGGCCCAACGCCAAACGCCGGTGCTGGTGACTACCCCTTGGACCATCCCGATTCTAACTCAGAACCGGGGCTTTTGTTCCCAGCAATCTAACCGCTTGTTAGAGTTTTTCACCGTGGCGATTTGTTTTCAAACGGGCATTTTCCCCTGATTTCGAACGGAGAAGATTCAACCTGGCTCAAGCGATCCTGGCAACCCTGGCATAAGTGATTGATAAACATGAAGTTAATTATTAATATCATCAACGGACCTTTCAGGTAGGTCAGTGTTGAATACCATCGGTAAATACGTATTTAACTTGTTAACAGACGAGAGAATTTGTATACTATCCTGCGGCTCGTGAACGTGATAAAGTCGGCGGAGAAGGGGGCAATCGTCGCGCGCCGAGGAAAGCTATGCCTAGGTTGCCGCTTCACAAAGTTCTCTCGTGGGTTGGTTCGGACAAGGAGAAGGCTGACTTGCCTCCAGCGACTGGCGAGACGGTTCATTTCCGCCGAAGCAGCCGCATCCCACATTCGATCACCGTTTCCCTGAGCGGGCAGGACGAAGGCTCGAACGCGTTCGAGGCCAGAGGCCAGACGCTCGACGTGAGCAAGCACGGCGCGAGGATCATCACGTCGCAACTGCTCGCCCCAGATACCACGCTGACGGTGGCCAACCTGACGACCGGCCACACTAGCCTGGCAAGAGTCATCTGGAGAGCGCGATCTTCGAGCAACGGGTTCGAAACCGGCATTGAAGTCCTCGAGCCGGCGGATCCAGAGCTGATCTGGGCCGTCGAGTCCGCGCCGGCAGACTGGGGGGAGGGCTACGCGGCGCCCACGGCTGACGAAAGGCTGGAATTCCTCTGCCATCGCGCGCGGTCGGATCGTTCGACGATTGAGAGCACGTCCAGGACCGAAGATGTCCCCTCTCCAGTGTCCGCCGCGGATGCGGCAAGCCTTCGCGTAGCCTCGGGCACTGACCGCGCCTCTTCCGCAAGTGCACCGGTCTCGTCACTCGAGGGCGCGACTTCCGTTGAGAGCCTTGAGCAAGCCGCACCGTCGGCGGAGAAGGCGGATAGCGCAACGAAACCTTCGCGCCAGTGGGCGCGGGGAAAGCCGAAGGTCACTCTCCTCGCCTTGAACCTCGGGCAGGCCGCGCGTGCCTCCGCGAAGTCAACCGCCGCTGAGCTGGAGCAGTCTCTCAAGAAGCCCGAACCAACGCCTATTGACAGCGTAACGTCAGAACCGGAAGCAGCCGAGTCCGAGGAAGTTCCGGCCGAAGCTCCCTCCAGCGACGCCGTCGGAAGCAATGGTCACGGGACTGCTGTGCATGCTGGCGAGGAATCCCCGGCTTTGGATAACGAGGCGGGCGTCGCAACTCCTCCGTTCGACCGGACAACGGACGAGGTCGCACCGAAGGAAGCGGGGGTGGGCGCTACGATTCGCCCGCCATCTGTCGACACCGAGGCCCTGGATAGGCTGGCTGGGGCGCTGCGGACCTCAGGCGACGAGGTGGTTGCACAGGTCAGAGAACAGCTCGCGCACATGACGTTCAAGTCGCTCGAGATTCTGACCCAGAAGGCTAAGACCCTCACTGACGATTGCCAGGGCAGGCTCACCAAAGTCCTCGACCAGACCGTTTCGCGTAGCCAGGACTCGGTCGCAAGCGCCATTCGCCGTGCCTCCGGGCAGGTGGCAGCGGACCTGGAGTCGAGCCGACAGAAGATTGAATCAGGTTTCGAAACACGCGCCGCTGAGCATGAGAGACGGCTCGAGGAGTTTTCGGCCTCCGCCGCCCAGGGACTCGAACAGCGCTCCGACGAGATGATGGAAAGGTTCCAGGGACGCCTGGACAACGCGCTCGCCGATTTCGAGCAAGGCGCCGAGAAGCGCCTGCAAGGCCTGGTTGACCGCCTTACTAACCAGTTCGAACAGAACTGGGCTGAACAGGCCGAGAAGCAAGCAGCGACGATGGCCGCCAAGCTCAGCGAGAAGCTGCAACTGGCGGGCAGTGCCGTCGTAGAGGAGACCAAGAACGGCTTGGCCGGCGTCACCAAAGCCTCGCTCGAGGCCGTGACCTCGGCCACCGCCAAAGAATGCCACGGCCAACTGGACCGCATCTTCCGCGAGCAGGCGGAGTTGGTCTCCGGCGCCGCCGAGGCGGCGTTGGGTTCCATAAAGCTTGCGTCCGAACAAGGCCAGAGCCAATTGCGTATCGTCCGCCAGGAGATGGGCGGCAGCTTCGAAACCAGCGCCCACGAGTCTGAGAAAAGGCTGGCGGCGCAGATCGCCCGGGGCACAGAGGCCCTCGATCACAAGTCGCGCACTCTGATCGAGGAATTCGAGATTCGCCTGGGGAACAGCCTGCGTCGCGTCGAGGAGAAGTCCGGAAAGGAATTGTCCGCTGCTCTGGAAAAGGTGGCGGTCAAGCGGAGTGAAGACGCGGCGCGTCAGTTTGAGCTCCACGCCGCCGAGGCAGAGCGCAAGCTGAAAGAAGGGCTAACCGCTTCGGGCGAGAGTGTGGTGGAGGAAGCGCGCCGGCTGGCAGGAATAACTCACAGCGCTCTCGAATCGCTCACCCAGACAGCGGCTGAAGAGTGTCGGACGAAACTCGAGGAATTTCGTTCGCAGACCGGATCCGTGCACCGCCAGATGGACGACCTGTCCAAGAGAATTCCGCAAGTCCGCATCTCGGAGGCTTCGCCCGTCCGGAAGCCGCAGCGCTCGCGTGGCAATGGTTTCGCAGTGACCCTGGTGCTACTGCTTCTGCTCGTGCCCGTGGGAGTTGTCGTCTATTTATCCACCCGTCCGGTGATGCGCCTGCGGGCCGAGCCGCCAAGCGGGTTCGTCGATTCAAATCTCAAATGGAACGCCAAGCGCGCGGCCGCTGAGGATCAAATAGGCCGCGCCTATTGGGACGTTGCGGTCCAGAACATTCAGCCGCTGTATCACTACGGCACGAACCTCCCCGCTAGCCCTCCGGTATCCTTTCAGGTGGACCCTGAAACGCTGGCAACCAGCGGCGTTAAGGTTGACGCCACTGCCGAGCGCGCCCACTATTGGCAGAAGATGCGCGACCTGTGGGATCAGCCGGCCACTTGGGAACAGTCGTACGGCTGGAACACCGAGTGGCTCAACAACCTCGCCTCGCACGGCGACAACGCGACCGCCAAACCCGCGAGGGCGAAGGACGCTGGGACCCAGGACGCCGGCGACTCGAATCCCTAAGCACCGCACCCCTCTCAGGCCTCGAGCATCAGCGATGCCGGGTCCTCGACCAGTTCCTTGACGCGTACCAGAAACTGTACGGCTTCCCTGCCGTCGACCACCCGGTGGTCGTAGCTCAGCGCGACATACATCATCGGACGGCTCGCAATCTGGCCTTGAAGGCTCATCGGACGCTCCTGGATCTTGTGTAGTCCGAGGATGCCGACTTGCGGCGGGTTGAGAATCGGCGTGCTCATCAGCGATCCGAAGACGCCTCCGTTAGTGATGGTGAAGGTCCCACCGCGCAAGTCCTCCAGCGTCAACCCGCCAGACTCGGCTTTCTCGGCGAATCCCTTGATCGCTCCTTCAATTTCCGCGAACGAGAGGCGATCGGCGTCGCGCAGCACCGGCACGACGAGTCCGCCCGAAGCCCCGACCGCGATTCCGAGGTCGTAGTAACGCTTGAGGACGATCTCATCGTCTTGAAGCTCAGCGTTGAGTTCTGGAAATTCGCGCAGGGCGGCAATCGACGTCTTGACGAAAAACGACAGGATACCCAACCCCACGCCGTGCCTCTTCTTGAACGATTCCTTCCAACGCTTGCGGATTTCCATCACCGCGCTCATATCCACTTCATTGAAGGTGGTGAGCATGGCGGCGTTGTGCTGAGCCTCTACCAGCCGTCGTGCGATGGTCTGCCGGCGGCGCGACATACGAACCCGCTCCTCCGGACGAGCTTCTGCCGCGGATGCGATCCTTGCCGGTTCGGCTACGCCGATACGTCCCCCACCCAGCGCCATCGATCCCAGCCGTGGGCCGACTTCGGTAGACTCAGCGCGTGAAGACGTCGCGCCTGGCGCCGCCCTTCCCTTCTCCTCGTCGAGGTAGCCCTCGACGTCCACCGCGGTGACCCGGCCACTCTTGCCGCGCGCCGCCGCCACTTGCTCCAAGCTGACGCCTCGCTCGCGCGCCAACTGACGCGCCGACGGAGTTGCCACTACTTCCGGCGCAGTACCCGATGGCCGTGTCTGTTCAGACTTGGGTTCAGCCTTAGGTTCGGATTTGGGTTCGGGTTTCGATTCACCAACCCCGAGGCGCGCCTCACCCAACCTCGGCGCGGCTCCCACCGACTCCTGGACCGCCGGCCGGGTTGAAGTCGCGGCGCTCGCTGTCTCCTCAATGATCCCCAGCACGTCGCCGATCTTCACGTCTTCACCCTGCTTTTTCTCGATGCGCGACAGCGTGCCGCCCTTCTCTGCGCCCACTTCCAGGTCAACCTTCTCCGTCTCGAGTTCGACCAGCGGTTCACCCACCGACACGGGTTCTCCAACCTTCTTGAGCCAGCGGCCGACCGTCGCTTCCAGGACTGACTCACCGAGCTCAGGTACGACAATCTTTGAAGGCATGGTCGGGATCCTCAGTAGCTTCGCGTGTCATCTCTGCTTCGACAGCAGACTTTCTTCCGTGTGCGTTTCAACCGGCTCGTACGCCCGCTTGATGATTGCCGCCTGGTTGAACGCGTACCAGGCCGACGAACCTTCCGCAGGACTCGGGCTGCGCGGCCGGCCGATGTAGCGGAGCGGCCAGCGGCCGTCGATCAACTGTGGGATTCGCCGCCGCATGAACGGCCACCAACCCATGTTACGCGGCTCCTCTTGCAGCCACACCACTTCCTCCAGGTTCGGATAGTGGTCAAACACCGGCTTGAGGTCGAGCTCAGGGAACGGATACGCTTGTTCGATCCGGCAAATCGCAACCTCGTGATTCTGCTTCGCCGTTTCACTCGAGACCAGGTCCACATACACCTTGCCGGTGCAGAGAATCAGGCGGCGAGCTTCGTCGCGCACGCCGACTCGCGCGTCATCGATCACGCGCTCGAACCCGCCTTCGGCCAGCTCGCCGAGCGACGACGCGACCAGCGGATGGCGCAGCAGGCTCTTGGGCGTGAAGATCACCAGCGGCAGCGGGTCGGTCTGGAGCAGCGTCGCTTGCAGGCGCAGCAGGTGGAAATATTGCGCCGCCGTCGTGCAATTCGCGAGGCGTAGATTGCTGGCGGCGGCGACCTCCAGGAATCGCTCCGGCCGGCCGCTCGCGTGATCCGGCCCCTGGCCTTCGAGTCCGTGGGGCAGTAGCAGAACCAGCGACGGCATCAACCCCCACTTGGCCCGCGCTGACGCGATGAATTCGTCGACCACGGTTTGCGCGTTGGTGATGAAATCGCCGTACTGCGCCTCCCAGATCACCAGGCGTCCCGGCTCTTGCACGTTGTAGCCGTATTCAAACGCCAGGCAGGCGGCTTCGTTCAGTGGACTGTTGTGTACTTCGAAGGCCGCCTTGGCTTCCGGCAGCGCTTGCAACGGAATAAACCGCTGGCCGGTCCCGGTGTCGTAGAAGACGGCGTGCCGCTGGCTGAAAGTGCCGCGCTCGGAATCCTGGCCAGTGAGCCGGATCGAGATGCCGTCCTCGAGGATCGAAGCCAGCGCCAGTTCCTCCGCCAGCGCCCAATCGATCGTCCGCTCCTCTGAGTCGTCCAGGGCGCGCCGGCGGCGCTCGCGCGTGCGCTCGAGCTTCCGGTTGATGTTGAATCCTTCCGGCACGCGCAGCAAGGACTCGTTCAGCTTGCGCAACCGGTCCGCTGGAATCGCGGACTTCGCGTGCCGCGCGGCGCCGGGCGGCGGCGGCTCCGGCTGCGGCTCGACGAGCTGGGCTTCAGGCGTCAGCGCCGCCAGCACCGCTTCGAGCTCGTCAATATGGCGGCGTACGAGCTGATCCGCGTATCCCTCTTGGATGACGCCGCGCTCGAGCAGCGTCTTGACCCAAAGCTGTCTTACGGTCGGGTGGCTGGCGATCTTCTGGTAAATCACCGGTTGCGTGAAGCTCGGCTCGTCACCTTCGTTATGGCCGTAGCGCCGGTATCCGATCAGGTCGATGACAAAATCCTTCTGGAACCGCACCCGATAGGCCAATGACAGGCGCGCGGCTTCGAGGCACGCCTCGGGATCGTCGGCGTTGACGTGCACGATGGGGATTCTGAACCCGCGCGCTACATCGCTCGCGAACGGCGTGCTCCGTCCGTCTTCCGGCGCGGTCGTGAACCCGAGTTGATTGTTGGCGATTACGTGGATCGTTCCACCGGTGGTGTACCCGGGAAGCAGATACAGGTTGAGCGTTTCCGCTACCACGCCTTCGCCTGGAAACGCCGCATCGCCGTGGATGAGGAGCGGGAGAGTCCGCGTGGGATCGAAGCGCGCTGCGCCCGGCCGGTCGACTGAAGTGCCCGCAGCCCGCGCCATCCCCTCCACGACCGGATTCACCGCCTCGAGATGGCTCGGATTGGGGGCCATCGAGACGGTCAGCTCGACTTCACTCGCCCCCTTCAGCGTGCGACGCGCGCCCAGATGATACTTGACGTCGCCCGTCCAGCCGATGTCGCCGCGGAAGCGGCTGGCTTTCACCGGATCTTTGAACTCGGCGAGGATCTGGGCGTAGGGCTTCTTGAGCACGTGCGCGAGCACGTTCAGCCGCGCGCGGTGCGCCATCCCAATGAGGATGTTGCGAAATTCAGCCTCCGCGGCCCGTCCGATGATTTCATCGAGAGCCGGAATTAGAATGCCCATACCTTCGATTGAGAACCGCGTCTTGCCGGGAAAAGTGCGATGCAGGAACTGCTCGAAAGCGCCTTCCTGAGTCAGTCTCTCAAGCAGACCGAGCTCGTCGATGGGATCGGCGGGAGGACGGAAAAGCCCTGACTCCGCCGCCGTCCGCAGCCATTCACGCTCTTCGGGATCGCGCAGGTGCGCGTAGTCATAACCGGTGTGCGACGAGTAGACGCGCCGGAGGTCCTCGATCACCTCGAAGGCGCTCGACTTCCCTTGCGCAATCGAGCCAACGATGATGGATGCGGGCAGGCGGCGTAGATCGTCCTCGGTGACGTGGTGAAACTCCAAGTCAAGGGAGGGATCACCGTGAGGTTCCGAGCCCAGGGGATCCAGCCGCGCCGCAAGATGGCCGAACTTGCGAATCGATTCCGCCAGGTTCACGGCGCCCACAACTTTGTGGATTGCCTTGAGGGCCTCGGGCCGCGCCTCAACCGGCGCGCTCTGGTCCCCGGCATGAGGGGTCGCTGCGGAATCCGTGGGAGGCGGCGATTTCTCAAACACCGCCCGTGCGGCGGGGTCGACTGAACCAGGATCGCGTCGGTAGCGCTCGTAGAGCTCCGCGAGGTAACCTGCATTCAACCCGCGAAAATCCTGCCAGAAGTCCATGTCGCACTGCTTGTGCTCTGCAGTGTCCTAGATCCGCGCCTGGGATGATAACTGGAAGTCGGCGACCCTCTAGGTGGCCCCTCTTAACGCCCTAAATCGAACCCAACATTTCCGAGATCGATGCTGTCGACGCTTTTTCCGTTGGTGTCGATGCCCACTGCCCGAAAGTTAGTTGACATGATGTCATCCGAAAGCGAAAGCTCCCAGGTATCTTCCTGGGGTGAGCTGTGCACTTTTTCCATCTTCCCTTCAGTGCTGGGAGATGTGATCCCGGTGCCAGTCGGAAAAAAATAGATCTCCACTGTTCGTAGGTTACGCGCCTTAACTATGGCCTTCGCTCCCCGACGGTAAAGGATCCACCCGCCTTCGTAGGTGGACGGTACGATTTCGAAAGAGATAATCTCTCCCGCGTACCCCTCAGGCATTGGGCGAGCCTTGTCGCTGAACTCGAAAAACTCATCCTCAAAGTAATTGCCGACGTTGTGCAATGAACGGTTCGTCCGGACGAGCGTGCCCGTTCCCTCTTGCAATGTTATCTCCAGCGCGTTCACGCCCGGCTGCAGAACCAACTCCCGATACTGAAGGGTTCTATACCCCGGTTTGGAGAATACAAGGGTCTCTGTCGCGAGTGACGGTGACTTGCCTTTTCGGTATGATGCCGGCACTTCGACTGTAAAAAGACCGTCCGCATCGCTTGATACAGTGATGCCGCTGCGGACAGCCTTGATCTCAACGTCCGGGAGCAGCTCCGCGTTCTTGTCCTGAATATAGGCCCGAAACTGAGTCGGGTCATTGCTGGAAGTCCATTCGTCAGGCTCGGAAGTCAGAAGACCCAAGTTGTCTTTATCTACGTAGATGATGGTCTGCAAGACTCCCTCTGAACGGTTCCTCTTAGGCTCCTTATACGGCGCTCCCATTATGGTCACAACATGCAATGGGCGCCCGTTTAGAGTCACCCGGCAAGAGAACCCATCCGGCAGGTCGTGAACCAGAACTCGCCCGGCACGCCCGGTTTGATAGTGGGCCGTCACCTTGCTTTCCGGGCTGAGCTCCATGGGACCACCTCTGACCCCCGGTCCGACATCGACGGATGCACCGGAGATGCCGAGCTCCGTGTACTGGTCTCTCACCCACAGCCAACGAGGTTCCTGCTCGGCCGCCTGGAGATGCAGGGTGGCGAACGGGAGACAGAGGACAAATAGCACCACCACCTTGCGGGAACGTAAGGCCTCTATCCTCGAAGCCGTGCCGCTGACCGCTAGCCTCTTTACGTTCACGCCCTGCCTCCGATTCGAAGCATAGCGCTGATTCAGGTCGGGAGCAACGCGCCGACGTCCTTCACGGGAATTGCCTTCGCAAGTTACAGCTACCCGAGCCTTCATTTCGAAAGCAGGATGATCTGATCCAGTGCTGAGGTCAAAGAACTCAGCCCCTAATCGAAAAAAGAATGCTATTATTAGAATGGTCTTTCGAAAAAAGCAGCAGCGTCCACGAAGTACCCGCTTACGATCCCCAGTTGTCGCTCGGCCGGCCAAACTTTTGACATAGGGTTCGCGGGACCAGGGGCGATCAGAACACTTTACGGGCGCGAGCCCGGCGAGGGACTTGCGGAGGCCGCTGTCACGGCGGACCGTCAGAGGAGAAGGGGAAAAGGTACTTCATGGGTCGAAATAATCATCAGGATAATTCCGATGTCGAAACCCTCGAGCGGCGCGAATGGATCGAATCGCTCGACTACGTCATGCAGGAAGGCGGACCCGAGCGCGTCGAGCGGCTGCTCCAGCACCTAAGAATCCACGCCCAGAAGGACGGCGTTCGGCTGCCCTACACCGCCAATACTCCCTACCTGAACACCATCTCGGCAGAGGAAGAACCGCCCTATCCCGGCAGTCCGGAGATCGAGCGCCGCATCAAGAGCCTGGTGCGCTGGAACGCCCTCGCCATGGTGGTGCGCGCCAACCGCTTGGAACACGGCATCGGCGGACACATCTCGACCTACGCCTCGGCGGCGACGCTTTACGAAGTCGGATTCAACCACTTTTTCCGCAGCCACAACGAGAATCAGGAAGGTGATCTGGTCTACTTCCAGGGCCACGCTTCGCCGGGCATCTACGCCCGGGCCTTTCTCGAGGGACGTTTGTCGGCGCAGCAGCTCGAGAACTTCCGGCGCGAGCTGAAGCCCGGCGGCGGGCTGTCGTCGTATCCCCATCCCTGGCTGATGCCGAATTTCTGGGAGTTTCCCACGGTCTCGATGGGCATCGGCCCCATCACCGCCATCTACCGCGCCCGCTTCAATCGTTATCTCGAGGATCGTGGACTGAAGAAGCCGTCGGACTCGAAGGTGTGGGCCTTCGTGGGCGATGGAGAAGCCGACGAGCCGGAGACGCTGGGGGCCATCGGACTCGCCTCGCGCGAACGGCTCGACAACCTCATCTTTGTTGTCAACTGCAACCTTCAGCGCCTGGACGGCCCGGTGCGCGGCAACGGCAACATCATCCAGGAGCTCGAAGCCATCTTCCGCGGCGCCGGCTGGAACGTCATCAAAGTGATCTGGGGCACTGACTGGGACCCGTTGTTCGCCAAGGATTACGAGGGAGCGCTGGCACGCCGCCTGGGTGAAGTGGTGGACGGCGAGCGGCAAAAGTATACGGTGGAGACCGGCGCCTATTTCCGCCAGCAACTCTTTGGCATGGACCCCCGCTTGCTCGACATGGTGAAGCATCTCTCCGATGAGCAACTCCGCAAACTGCGTCTGGGCGGTCACGATCCGAAGAAGGTCTACGCGGCCTACAAGACTGCCTTCGAGCACCAGGGATCACCCACCGTCATTCTGGCACGCACCATCAAGGGCTATGGGCTGGGCGAGGCGGGCGAAGGCAAGAACATTACTCACCAGCAGAAGAAGATGAACGAAGACGAGCTCAGCGAGTTTCGCAGCCGCTTCGGGATTCCCATCTCTGACGACGAAGTGGCGGAGGCGCCGTTCTACAAGCCCCACGACGACAGCCCGGAGATGACTTACCTGCACCAACGCCGCCGCGAGCTGGGCGGTTATATGCCTTCGCGCGTGGTGGTGGCGAAACCGCTTCCGCCGGTGCCGGAAGACATTTTTTCCAAATTCTACGAGGGGACCAACGGCCGTGAAGTCTCGACCACCATGGTCTTCGTGCAACTGCTTTCGAAGCTCCTCCAGGACAAGGAGATCGGCAAGCTGATTGTGCCCATCGTGCCGGACGAGGCGCGCACCTTCGGCATGGAAGCGCTGTTCCGCCAAGTGGGAATCTACGCGCATACCGGCCAGCTTTACGAGCCGGTCGACAAGGATACGCTGCTCTACTACAAGGAAGCGAAAAACGGCCAGATCCTCGAAGAGGGCATTACCGAGGCCGGCTCCATGTGTTCGACCATTGCCGCCGGCACCGCCTACGCCACCCACGGTATCAACACGATTCCCTTCTTCATCTTCTACTCCATGTTCGGATTCCAGCGCATTGGCGACCTCATCTGGGCCGCGGGCGACAGCCGGATGCGCGGCTTCCTGCTGGGCGGAACCTCGGGCCGCACGACGCTCGCCGGCGAGGGACTCCAGCATCAGGATGGCAACAGCCACCTGCTCGCTTACACGCTTCCCAATCTGCTGGCGTACGATCCGGCGTTCGGCTACGAGCTCGCGGTGATCATCCAGGATGGCATCCGCCGCATGTACGAGCAGCAGGAGAGCATCTTCTACTATCTGACGGTGATGAACGAGCCCTACTCGATGCCCTCGATGCCGGAGGGCGCGAAAGAGGGGATCCTCGAAGGTATGTACCGCTTCCGCGCCGCCGCGGACGGGAAGGCCAAGCTGCGCGCCCAACTCTTCGGCAGCGGTCCCATCCTGCTCGAAGTCATCAAGGCCCAGGGATTGCTCGAGAAGTACGGCGTCGCGGCCGACGTCTGGAGCGTCACCAGCTACAAGTCGCTTTATCGCGATGGCCACGAGGTGGAGCGCTGGAACATGCTGCACCCGGGCGAGACGCCGCGCGTGCCCTACGTCACCCAGTGCCTCGCGGACGCTCCGGGTCCGCTGGTAGCGGCTTCCGATTACCTCAAGGCGCTGCCGGACTCGATCGCACGCTGGTGCCCGCGACGCCTTGTCGCCCTCGGGACCGACGGGTTCGGCCGCAGCGACACCCGTAGCGCGCTACGCAACTTTTTCGAGATGGATGCGCGATTCATTACGGTCGCCGCGCTCTCCGAGCTGGCGCGCGAGAAGAAGATCAAGCCGTCGGTGGTCGAGGTGGCCATGAAGGATCTCGAGGTCAACTCCGAAAAGGCCGACCCTGTGACCGCGTAAACGCGGAAGCTCGGAAATAAAGGAACGGACCGAAGAAGTGGTTTGTAATCAACAAAACCGTCTGGGGAGAGGGTGGTGTGAGCCAACCGCTGAGTGCGTGGCTTCGGCGGAGGTTTGGTACGAGGTAGCGCAGACCTCGGTTTCTTGAAGTCTGGGGCTTTGCTCCGTTTCGCCGGGCGCCAGAAACACGAGAAATGAAGGAACGAACCGAAGAAGTTGTTTAGAATCAACAAAACGGCCGACGGCCCCAGTGGACCGTTGGCACGTCGAGGGCTTCAAGCCGATGGAATTCAGACTCCCTGAGCTGGGCGAAAACATCGAGTCCGGGGACCTTGTGAAGGTCCTGGTGTCCGTCGGCCAGCAAATCGCCAAAGATCAGTCTGTCCTTGAACTCGAGACCGACAAAGCCACCATCGAGGTCCCGGCGCCGGTCGGGGGACTGGTCAAGGAAATTCACGTCAAAGAAGGTGACAAGGTCAAGGTCGGCCAACTCCTCATCACTTTTGAGGACGGGGCCGGCGCGGCGCCCCAGAAAGAATCGGCGAAGGCACAACCCTCGACATCGCCCAAGCCACCAACCATAGCGCCTAAACCAAAAGCTGCCCCTCCGAAGCCGCAGACGCCGCCCACCGCTGAAGCTCCAACTCGAAGCGCCGAGCGCCCGGTCGTGACAGCTGACCAGACCGCTGCTCCGCAAGCGACGGCCGCATCTCCACCTGGAGAACCGGAAGTCTCGGGCGCGATCATTCCGGCTTCACCCTCAGTACGCCGCCAGGCGCGCGAGCTCGGCATCGACATTACGCAAGTGCGCGGCTCGGGCCCTGGAGGTCGCATCTCCGCCGAGGACGTCGTCGAGCATGCGCGCGAGATCATCCACGGAGGCGGAGCCGGCCTGGCTGGCGCGGCTTCCCTGCCCGACTTCGCGAAGTGGGGCGAGATCGAGCGCCGGCCGATGTCGAATATCCGGCGCAAGACGGCGGAGCACATGGCGTACGCCTGGGCAACGGCGCCGCGCGTCACTCAATACGATCGCGTTGACATCACGGGGCTGGAAGACTTGCGCAAGCGGTTCGCCAAGAAGGCCGAGGCCGCAGGTGGCAAGCTGACTGTGACCGCCATCGCCGTCAAGGTAATCGTCTCGGCGCTGCGGGCGTTTCCTCAGTTTGCGGCCAGCATCGACGTCCGGGCGAATGAGGTTATCTACAAAAAGTATTTCCACATCGGCGTCGCCGTCGACACCGACCGCGGATTGCTGGTGCCGGTCATTCGCGACGCTGACCGCAAGAACATCATCGAACTCGCGGGCGAACTGGCGCGCCTGGCGGAGAAGGCACGCAACAAGAAACTCACGCCGGACGAGATGGAAGGCGGCGTGTTCACCATCACCAACCTGGGCGGCATCGGCGGCACCAATTTCTCTCCTATCGTCAACGCGCCGGAGGTGGCTATCCTGGGAATCTCGCGCGCCAGCCTCGAGCCCGTCTACGTTGACGGCCAACTTGTCCCGCGGCTGATGCTTCCGCTCTCGCTTTCTTACGACCATCGGCTGATCGACGGCGCTGACGCCGCGCGTTTCCTGCGCTGGGTCGCCGAGGCGCTCGAGCAGCCGTTCTTGATGGCGCTGGAAGGATGAGAAGAACAGTTGATAGGGATTAGGGATTAGCGAATAGGAATCAGCACCGGGAAATCCACGATGAGTGACGCCTCAAACAGCACCCAGGTGGCAGTGATTGGCGGTGGACCGGGCGGATACGCGGCGGCGTTTCGAGCCGCGGACCTCGGCCTCAAGACCACCCTGATCGATCCTGAGATCAATCCCGGCGGTGTGTGCGTCTACCGCGGGTGTATTCCGTCCAAAGCCTTGCTCCATGCCGCGCGCGTGCTGACTGAGGCGCGCGAAGCCGCGCATTGGGGCATCGAGTTTGCTGAACCGAAGATTGACCCTGCGAAGCTGCGCGCCTGGAAGGACAGCGTTGTCAAGAAACTGACCGGCGGCCTGGGGCTGCTGTCAAAGCAGCGCTCGGTGAATTACATCCAGGGCCAAGCGGCGTTCCTGAATCCCCGGACACTGAGCATCAAGCGGACTCAGGGTGGCGAGCAGCAGCTCGCCTTCGAGCTCGCCATCATTGCTACCGGCTCGCGACCGGCGACGGTTCCTGGCCTTGATCTCAAGGGCCCTCCCGTGATGGATTCCACTTCGGCGCTCGATGTCGCCGACGTCCCGAAGAGTCTGCTGGTAATCGGTGGCGGATACATCGGACTCGAACTCGGTACGGTGTACGCCGCGCTGGGCACCGAGGTTTCAGTGGTCGAGATGCTCGACGGCCTGCTGCCCGGAGCGGACCGCGATCTGGTGTCACCGCTCGCCAAGCGCGTGGAAAGGATTTTCCACTCGATCATGCTTTCGACCAAGGTCGTCGAGATGAAAGAGGAAGGCGGCCGCATACGAGTGAGGTTCGAGGGAGCGCAGGCGCCCGCCGACGCGCAGGTGTACGACAAAGTACTCGTCGCGGTGGGACGCAAGCCGAATTCGCGGATTCCCGGGCTCGACAAGACCAAGGTCGAAACCGACGCGCGCGGCTTCATCAAAGTGAATCTCGAGCGGCGAACCTCGGAGCCGAGTATCTACGCCATCGGCGACGTGGCCGGCGAGCCGATGCTGGCGCACAAGGCCACCCATGAAGGACTGACCGCGGCCGAAGCGATCGCCGGACACAAAGTGGCGTTCGAGCCGCGCGCCATTCCCGCCGTTGTATTCACCGACCCCGAGATTGCCTGGTGTGGGCTGACCGAGGAACAGGCGAAGCGCGAGAATCGCCCCATCAAAGTCGCGCGCTTTCCCTGGGCGGCCTCGGGCCGCGCCACCACGCTCGACCGCAACGAAGGCGTCACGAAACTGGTCATTGACCCGGGCAGCGAACGTGTCCTCGGGGTGGGCATCACGGGCGTAGGCGCGGGCGAAATGATCGCCGAAGGCGTCCTGGCAGTGGAGATGGCGGCGCTCGCCTCGGACCTCGAACTCACCATCCACCCGCACCCAACCTTGTCCGAGACGGTCATGGGCGCGGCCGAGATCTTCTACGGGCGCGCCACCGATTTCTACCGGCCGGTCAAAGCCGCGGGCAGCGGCACGCGGAGTTAAGCGGAAGCGTCAGACCGCCGCGCCGCCGCCATCAGCGTTTCAAACTCACCGTTAAGGCTGGGGATTCGGCATGATTGCCCAGCGATTCTTGCGCAGGAATTCGTCGACCGCCGGGATGTCGCTCGCGTCACACAACAGCAGCCGGCAGAAAATCTCCGCCGTCGCAAGCTTCGGACCGAGCGATCCCTTGGCCGCCTGGACGAACGCCGTCCGCGCCTCCTTCTTGCGATCCAACTGCCACAGCTCGATCGCCTGAAGCGCCTGCATCGGAGTGGAATTGGGATCGGCGGCGAGCGCCATCGCGCACTCCGCCAGCGACCCATCGTAGTCGTGCTGCTTCCACAACACCAGCGCCATGAGGCGATGACCCTCCGCAGCCTGGGGGTTCTTCGCGATCAGCGCCTCGCCCGCCGCGGTCGCTCCTTTCAAGTCGCGGCGTCGCACCAGGGCCAGTCCGAGTTGTTCGCGCGCCGGGAGAAAATCGGGGCGCAGGCGAGCAACCTTTTCGAGCAGCTCAGAGGCGCGAGCGGCTTCGCCGCCTTCGAGTAGGATCGTGCCGAGACGATACGCGCAGTGCCAGTCGTCGGGATCGAGCTCCACGGCTTTCTCCAGAAGCGGACGTGACTGAAGCTCGCGACCGGTCTGGATCAGCACCTCCGCCAGTGCCGCGTACCCTGCACCGGACTGGGGCGCGACGTGAATTGCCTGGCGGAATTCCTGTTCGGCTTCGGGAATGCGGTGCTCGTTGAGATGCAATTCGCCAAGCTCGAGATACGCGGTGCTGTTGCTCGCGTCCTCGGCCAGGGCCGCTTTAAACTCCACTTCGCCCTTGTCCCCTTCCCCGGCGGCAGCATAAGCGCGGCCCAAGTCAACCAGAGCAACGCTGCGCTCTTTGGCTGTCGCCGCTTGATGTACCGCTGCCTCAGCCCGCGTCACCGCGTCCTGCGCGCGCACCACGGGGGCCGCTCCCAGGATCAGCGCCGCCAGCAACGCGTACCTCAGACTTACAAGATGAAAGGGTGTGCGGCAGGTCATGACGCTCAAAGTACGGCTAAGGCAGCACGCGGAGCTGGCTCGGGTCGTGAATCACGATTTCGGCGCGCCCGTCGTAGGTCGTGATCGATCCCGAGAGTTCGACGCGATGACCGGCGAGCGCGCTGAGGTCGCCGAACTTGCTGCGGTCGGAAGAAAAGATCACGCTGGTGAACGGGCAATTGCGATAGTCGGTGCAGAAGTCCAGAAAAGTGTTGCCGCCACGCGAGGTGAACGCGCGCACGATGCGGCCTTGAACGCATCCGGCCTCGCCGGTGTGCGCACCAGCGTCCTTGATGTCCAGGCAGGCGCTCTTTCCGCCGGAGGCGGCGAGCGCGTCGCCACCTCGGATACCCGAGTGCCGTGCTCCAAAATGATACGCCACCATGGCGCTGACACCGGAAACAATCACAACCACGAGCGCCACAATGCCAATCTGCCGGCGTGTCATATCATGAGAGTTGCACTTCCGCCGCCCGGCTTACGACGTTGGGAGCGGTGGACCCGAACCGTTTGCAAGTGTCTATTCCGTAGCGGCTGCCACAACCTTCTGCCGGCGCGGGGTTTTCGGACTCGCGCCGAGATTAGGCTTTCCTGCACGGACCCATGCAGTATACCAAAGCGAACTCACGAAGGCCGTCGCCGCCTCGAGCCGCTTCTTGGCGAGCGGACCCATGAGTTTCTCAAACGACGACCGGTACTGCGGATCGACGTAACTGTGATTGGCTACGGCAGAATGATCCGCACTGAAGATCAAATAACGGTCTTGGTAGCTCTCCAAGTACTCTCGGAAGATACGCGCCCGCACGTTCGTTTCGTAGACAGGAGGTGGCGGCTTCAGGGCCCAGTGGTCAGCGAGGTCATTCACCACTTCGCTCTCGAATCGTGCGTGGACGCCGGTTTGGCCGGTGAGCTGGCCATTGTAGTTCTCGACGGTGTGCAGTGGCTGGGTCAGGTCGCAGGCGTAGTGCGCCGCAAAGACGGCGTCGTGATCCGCCTGAGGGAGGCGTCCGCGCCGGAAGTCGTCCGCCAGCAGGTTAACGTAGCGCTCGATTTGCCAGATCGAATCCCCGTGTTTGAGCTGCGCCGGCGTGGGCGGCTGGTGCTCGTCGACGAATTGCTTCCTGAACTCGGTGAAAGGATACTTGTCGTAAGCCTCGACTTCCGTATAGTGATGGGGCCGCTCGGCCGGCTCGTCGCGCGCCAGAATGTCAGGATCAGAGGCGTGCTCCACCAGGAACTCGCGGCGGGTGTGAAAATACGAACGCAGCGGCTCAGGAAGGTTCTCGATCGCCGCAGCATTGACGAGCTGGTGCCCGCGGTGTCCCCACGCGTGCGCCAGTGAAGGTTGAATCCCGACCGCCGCGAGCAACAAAGCAACGCCAAGCCGCCGTCGGCGAAACTCGGAATCCCGCGAAACGCGTCTCATGGGGCCCAATCTTACCTTGACCCATCCCAGTGCGGCGATAAACTTTCGTTAAGACGCGCCTGTAGCTCAGATGGATAGAGCGTTTGCCTCCGGAGCGGATGGAAACCAAACCTAAGTCGTTGACCTGACGCCACCTCCGTTCCCGAGGCACCGCCTTAGCCTGCACCCAATCCTGCACCCAAGTATCTGTCTTCCGGCAGTTGGAGGAGCGACGTTGTCGCGTCACTGGAATCGCCGGAACTCAGCCTTGACGTAGTCGCCCGGCTGGAACCTCGGCATGCCTCCTTCCGATGTGTGTGTCCTCAGAAAAGGCATCCCGCGTATGAAGCACCCGCTCTTTGCCACAACTGCCGCCGCATCTATCGATCACGAGGCGCGTGCGCAGGCCGCATGTTTGTCGGATGAAGTGCGGGCCGGCCAGGGCTTGGGGTCTCAGCAAGCGGAGGATAACCGCCAGTATGTCGATATGGAGGCGTTCCTTCCCCTCGAACCGGTCGTGTAAACTGTCTCGATGACTCGGCTCTTCCTGGCGTTCCTTTCCTGGTTCGGCGTATTCTTCCGCGTGGGCCCCGGGGCGTGGCACTCGACCAGCGGGAGACAGGGAACTCATCGACGCCGTCCTTCACCTCAGAATTCGCTCGAACGCATGTCTCATTCTGTCAAGCGTAAGCTCGACGTTCTCCGCTGTGTGCGCAAACGAAATGGAGCATTGCTTGGTCGGCATGGGAAAGAAGTAGACACCGCATTCGATCAGGTCTCTTCGCAACTGCTTGTCCAGGCTGAAATCGTGGTGGCTCGCCAAATCGTGCCAGTCTCTCGGGCAGTGGTCCATGAAATAGATGCAGAAGGCGGACCCTTGCCGGGCGACGACGGTCCGCAGACTCATCTGCCGGATGATTTCTTCCAAGCCTTGCTCCATCTTCGCACCCAGAGCTTCGATGTGCCGGTAAACCTCGCCATCGTTCATGAGCAGCCGCTCGATGGTCGCAATCGCGGCCGCAGTGGGCACGGGGTGCGCGTTGTAGGTGCCGGCGAGCAGTACCCGCTTCGACGGCTCGGGATGCACGAAATAATCCATCAGGCTTTTCTTGCCTCCCAGCGCGGCAATGGGGTAGCCGTTCGCCAACGCCTTGCCGAAGACGGCCAAGTCGGGCTTCACTGCAGCAATCTTTGCGTAACCGCCGATTCCGTGGCGAAAGCCCGTCTTCACCTCATCGAAGATGAGGACGAAGCCATGCTGGTCGGCCAGTCGGCGCAGCCCCTCGAGGTATCCGGGTTGCGGCTTGACGATACCGATGTTTTGCAGAACCGGCTCCGTGATCAGCGCCGCGATGCGGTACTTCTCGCAGACCCAGCGCACCGAATCCAAGTCGTTGAAGTTGACGGGGTGAACGAGTTTCCAGTGCTCAGGCGGGATGCCGGCGCTGATCGGGATGTAGGGGTATTCGCCTGGTGACACGCGAGGGCCGAGCACATCCAGTAGTGTCATCACATTGCACGAGACGTCGTTGTGCCAGCCGTTGTAGCCGCCCTGCATGACCACGATGTGATCGCGTCCGGTCACGGCGCGTGCGAGTCGAATCGCCTGGTACGTTGCTTCGCTGCCAGCGTTGAGAAACTGCACCGACTCCACAGCCGGCACGTGCCGGCAGATCAGTTCTGCCAGTTGACCCTCGAGCACGGTCGTTCCCGAGCCGTAGAGGCTGGCGCCTTCGCGCAGCGCGCGGATGACCGCCTCGGTGACATAGGGATCGTTGTGTCCGAGAAGATGAGGGGCGAAAGCAGCGTGATAGTCGATGTACTGCTTTCCGTCTGCATCCCAGATGTAAGCCCCCCGACCTTTGACAAAAACAATCTCCGGCTGAGTGGCCCGGTTCACCGATACGACACCGCCCGGAATGAATTGTCGATTGTGCCGGAAGATGTCGGCAGACCTGGCGTGCCCGGCGGCAACATCCGATTCCATGTTTGGCTCCCCGCGGAACTGACCCAAGCCCTTTGAGGCTCGAACCTCGGCGTACATCTCGGAATGCCACAAGCGATCTCAGGCCTTGACAAAAATCTTTCGCCTGTACATCCAGAACAGGATGACCCACTCGACGCCAAGAACGGCGAGTTGCCGGAAGAGCAGTCCCGATCTCGGTATCAGTCCGGCGATGTCCTTGGTGAAGACGTCGACGATCCCGCCGACGTGAATCAGGCTCGTGAACATATAGATGAATATGGCGTTCACGCCAATCACGGCGAGCGGGAAGGCCCATTTTCGATAGCGCCGGACGTCAATCACCCAGTAGAAGAGGAGAAACATCAGGCACGCCCATCCGGCTGACAGGAGGCCGTAGGACGCGGTCCACAGTTTCATGATCACCGGTACAAAAAGGCTCGTCGCGTAGCCGAGCGCCAGGCAAAGGAGCCCGATGCCGCCCAGTATCTTAAGCTTGCTTGCCGCGGTGCGGGAGCTCATCAGCAGCTCCCCGATCAGCAATCCAACCAGCGTCGTGGAAATCGTGGGTATCGTGCTCAACACCGTTCCCCAGCCCTCAGACGCGTACGACCAGCGATCCCAATGCGTCTGTCCGAGCACGGCGATATCCACCCAGTGCACCAGGTTGTGATTGAGCGCGTAACTCCCCGCGGCAATCCCGGGAGCGGGAACGAATGCCAGAAGCAGCGCGTAGCCCGCGAGGATCGCTGCGGCGAGCACTGCCTGAAACCGCCAGGATTTGCGCACCACCAGGAACGCCACAAAATAAGCAATGGCGATCGGCTGTAGAGCACTGCTCAGTTCGACCAGATACGGCGAGCCGATGGAAACCGATTCGCGCACCGAACCTAGGAGAAACAACACCGCAACGCGCTTGACGGCGTGCGTCATCTGCTCGCTGTAGGTTTGGGTTTCGGATCGCTTCCGGAACGACAAGGGAACCGAAACCCCCACCATCAGCATGAAGGCTGGCCAGATGCAATCGTAAAAGCGCAAGCCCTGCCAGGGAGTGTGTTCGAGTTCATAGACGATCGTGTCGATGACGCGGTTGTGACCCAGAGCCTGCAATCCGGCCATCAGCCCGCCGCCGCCGATAATCCAAAACATGATGAAGCCGCGGAAGGCGTCGAGCGAAAACAGCCGCTCAGAAATCCGCGCTGCGGGCGTGCCGCCCGTGAGTGGCTCGACGGAGCGCGCGGGGATGGCTTCCACGCTGGATGGGGAATCAACCTTGGCCATATCCGTCACCAATCCTTGCCGGTTGTCGGCCTGCGGGCCGAGTGCCCCAGTGCTCGAATCCGCGGATGCGCGAAACTCTTATTCTCGCGTCACCTGCAACTTCCACACGTGACTGCCGAATCCTGCCGGAATTTCGATCGTCATGGTCTCTGGAACCAACTCCGCACGTTTGATCCGGTCCGGTGCCTTGCCGTCCACAGAGACGGCGAGGCGCTCGACGCCTTTCAGTCTTCGCCGGAAGGCATCGGAGAAATGTACCACCCAGGAAGAAGGATGGGTTCCAAAATAAGCGCAATAGTGCCGGTCGAAATTAAAGGCGAGCTGCCACCCGTCTACCGCCGAAGCGCCGATCTCGGTATGCGGGTAAGCGATGTAGTGGTTCGCGCTTATGGTTTTGTAGTTCGCGGGCAACGACTCCAGAAGGCGGCTGACGAATTGCGGCTGCATGGCAATGTCGCGGTCGTGAAGGAGCAACATGACCGGGCCGTCGGGATGTGCCGGCCATGCTTCAGGATGGAACGGACGGTCGTAACTGGCCTCCGTCTGCGGTGAAATCCCTGTCATGTCGAGAACCAGATCGCGGTCGAGATAGTCGTAATAGGCTGGCTCGGCATGGAAAAGCCCGAAGCCTACCCGGGCCGCGAGCCGGCCCGTGTTGTTGAACTGAGATTTCGACCAGCCGGCTCCGCCCGGTCTCAGCTCCAGAGGCGTTTGAGCGAAGTCCTTTTGGAGATACTCGAGAGAACGCTTCAAGTGGAAGAGTTGGACGATGGCCGGCGACTCAACCCCGCGTCGCTGGTCCTCAAACTCTGTGTACCAGCCGTCGGCCGAGCCTTCTCCCGCCAGGTCCGCCGTCCACCACGGGCCCGGGGGTGACTCGAGGTCCGGTTGCATGTGCGTCCAGCCGTGGCTTTCGATCTCCAGGACGCCGGCCGCGACCGCTGCTTTGAGACTTCGCTGGGTCGAGCCGTAATCCTGGTGTAAGCCGTAAAGGTCGGTGAATTTCTGCGTCCAAGGGGAAACTATACGTTTCGTCTTTCGGTCCACGTACCCCGTGTCGACGTTGGCGGCAAACACCGCCTGGCGCTTTTCGAGAGGCGCGATCAGGTTTTCGCGGAGGGTTTCTTCGCTCGGTTCGAGGAACGCCAATAAGAAAGGAATCCTTTGTGCGCCGTTCCCCAATCGTCCATCTCTACTTCAATGCTGTGGGAGTAATCGACATTGGGCGAGACAAGGTACTCGAGACTCCAGACCAACGATCGAAAGAACAGGTGTCTCCAATAAGCAGAGTCCCGCAATGATCGGATATCCGGAACGCCCATCCAAATGGCGGAAGTTTCCGCATCGGGCTGATCGATGGTGAGTAATGGGTGGTGGTTCTGCTCGATCAACACCGTCGCGCCTTGGGGTTCAACCCAAGCGCGGGTGCTGAAGTCCCAGGCCACGCTCAGGAGATCCATTCTTAGAGCCGCTAACTCCCGCGTAATGAAGTGGGACGCGACCACACGCAGGGGGTCCGTCGCGGTGTAAGCCTCTTTGTATTTGAGTCCGAGGAGCCTTTCGAGTGCTGGATCAGCAAAGCGGGACTTCGCTACCACCAAACTGGTCCCAGCGCGCACCGCTTCTTCGAGAGAGCCGACGTTTTGATTGGCGTAGGAGTCGGCGTCGGCAAGCCAGATCACAACGCCATAACGAACGTCTCCGGAGCGGCGAAAAAGGTAAGTTTCGTCAAGGTGTTGCTGATCCAATCGCAGGATATCAAAGGGAACCGACCAGGCTTTGAGGAGCGCAGCGACGGGCTGAAACGTGTCTTTCTCATGATCCACCAGCACGCTCGAGGGATCGTTCCAATGTTCGACGACAAGAAGCGCCCGGTACGGCTTCGTGGTCCAGTGCGGGACCGGCGTCTCGGCCGGCGACGCCAACGTGGCGAGAAAGAGGCAGGCGAGGAGCAACGCTGGTTTCATCAAGGCAAGCCTGTAGGACGACCGGTCGGCGCGAGTTACCAGAGGAATTTCAGCCCGAACTCCATCGCCCGCGGGTCGGTCTGGATGTTGCTGATGCGCCCAAACTGGCAGCCGGGCTGATGCACCAGGTCGGGTGTTCCGCTTGCGGCCACCGGCAGGCAAAAACTGTTGCTGGGCCGGCCCAGGTTCTGATGGTTCAGCGTATTGAACACATCCCACCTGAACTCGAAGTACTGGTGTTCGGCAAGGTGGAAGTCCTTGCCCAGAGACGTGTCCAGATTCCAATAACCGGGCGCACGGAAATTGGGCAGCAACGGACCCGACTGTGCGAACAGCCAGGCGCGAGGGTCGGTGTGACTGTAATTGGCCCAGAAGCTTTGGTCGTTGCCAAAGACGGGCTCAAAAGCGGCCGGATTGATCCAGTCGGCAATCTGCTGAGCCTTAGTGCGGCCTCCACCGAAGCTCGGGTTCCCGACCAGATTGACTCGGCACCCGTCGTCGGCCTCTAACAGTTGCAGGTCATCGCAGGGCCCGGTGATTGCCAGCGGCGTGCCACTCTCGGCATTGAAGTTGCCGGCCAGCCGCCAACCTCCCAGCACGCCGTTCAAAACGCCCTTGTGATTAAGCAGCGGCTTTCCCACGCCAAAGGGCAGTTCATACGTTGACGCAATGTTCAGAATTTGAGGAATATCCTCAGCCGAGATGGATCGGTCAACCTTCAGGTTGTCGCGGTTCTGGTACGTAACCCCGTAGCCACCGCCGCCGCTAAAGCCGATCTCACCGGCTCGGCCGCCCAGGTTGCCGGACTTCGAGAAATGAATCGGGTCCACCGTTTGGCGGGACGGCTGCCCGACAAAAGGACTCGAGATGAGCTTCGAGACCGTGTACGCAACAATGAACTGGAGACCGTGGGAGGTCTGCTTTTGCACCCTCAGGTTCATCCCGTGATAGATGCTGTTTCCTTCGAAATCCGAAAAGGAATACAATCCGCTATTCCCCAGAGCGTCGTAAAAGGGATAGGGCCTCAGCAGAACGCTCAGAGGTAGTTGGGAGCTCCCGTACACCTGCTGTAGCTCGGCGGCCGTCTGCCCCGAATACACACTGGTGATGGGCACATTGGAGCTCAAAAGAGTTTGATACTTGAGGATATCCGCCGTGTGAAGGTAATTATAAATCTTATCGCTTCCCAGCAAATGAGCGCCGTGATTGCCCACATAGCCGATGGTCAGGCCCATATTGCCGGGCAACTCGCGCTCGATTTCGAAGTTCCACATTTGGACCATCGGGTCGCGGCTCGGCGGCACGAACGGATCGATACCAGTGAGCCCGAGCAGCGATGCCCGGTTCTGGGCTGGCAAGACCCGCGTGTACGCAGGCGTGGTCAGGCTGGCCTTGTTGGTGCTGGTATCGCTCAGCGGAAACGCCACGCACTGGCCAGAGAAGTCGCCGCATTGCGGGTTGCCGCTCAGCACCCACGGGTAGCCCACCGACCAGCCCGGCTCGTTCGCAGCGCCCTGTCCCGGCGCGTTGATGCCCTCGAGCGCGTTGCTAAAGAAAATATCGTAGCCGCCGCGGAAGACCGTCTTGCGATCGGCGAACGGCGACCAGGAAAAATTGATTCGCGGCGCAAAGTTGTTATAAAGAGGCGGAGCAACATCCTGGCCGCCTCCCGGCCATTGCGGATCTCCGACGTAAATCACCTTACCTGGCAATCCGGTGGTGGAATTGGAGCATCCCAGGCAGAAATTGGAAGCAGGATGTTGGCGCAGGTTGAACAAGCCAAAGATGTCCCAGCGCAGACCCAGATTCAAGGTGAAGTTGGGTGTGACGCGGAAATCGTCCTGTCCGTAGAATCCCCAGTAGCGATATCGTTCATAGGGCGCCGACGTAACGCCGGTGGTGGAGTTGCCGTCATTCGCGACCGCACCCAGCATGAATTGAGTCAGTCCGCTGGCGCCGAGGCCCGTGTTGGGATCCTGAACGACCCCGCCGCTGAAAGAGAAGATGGTCGGGAAGCCGCTCTCGTAGGCAGTGTGCTCCAGGCGGTAGACAAATCCTGTCTTCAGCGTGTGCCGTCCCATCACCTTGGTCACGTTGTCGAGGATCGTATAAGCCTCGGCCATCGTCGCGATGTTCACCCACGCCGTCGGCCCGAAAGGAATGTAGCCGCCGCCCGGCGTCGAAGTGATTTGCCAGTTCGGCGTGGGGAAGAAATGGTCCTCCGGTATGCCGATCGGCGCCAGTTGCTTTTGCACCGACGTTTGGCCGCTGATGCTGTCCGGGTAAGGATGGTTGGGGTGGGTGGTGAGAAATTGGCGCGTAAAGCTGGCACGGACTTCGTTCACCAGCGACGGGCTGATCGTGTACGTGTTACCCAATCCGATATTCTGATTGGCGAAATCGAGCGGGTAGTTGGAATTGAAGCCGACCAAATCCATGGGAAAGGTGGGCCCGGTCCAGGGAACGCGGAAGTTGTTGTACTTGCCGGGACTGAACAGCCATTCGCCAAAGTATTTGCTCTTGTCGCTCCACGAGTGATCGATTTTGATGGAGAAATTGTTCACGTCCTGGCTGCTGCCCACCGTCCCCAGGTAATTGTTGCAGATACTGACGCCTCCACCGTTGGCCAAGGGGCAACTCCCGGTCGTGTCGATATGGTTCGGCATAGGAAACGACTGGATGAAGAACATGGCGGTGGTGTCCAGGCGGTTGGCCGGGAGCTGCGTGGCAAAGTTGCAAGTTACCACCGGCGTCGCCATGCCCGCTCCAGCCTCGACCGAAGTGTTCAGGCAGCCGTTCGCGCCGAAGGGATTCCCAGGCACCGGCGTCCCGAAAGCGGTCCGCTGGAAGAGTCCGTTGACGTCCGGCCCCACGGTGCTGCTGGGATCCCATATCCCGGATTGGACCACGTTGGGGTCTTCGCTGAAGTTCCCCTGACGCATGAGTGCAGTGGGAACCGTGTAGACGTTGTTGCCGGTCAGGTGCAGAATGCTGGTGTCGGAGGAGAAAAAGAAAAACGTCCGGTTCTTGCCGTTGTAAACGTGCGGAATAATCACCGGACCGCCGATGGTGGCCCCAAAATCGTTATAGCGGAGCTGGTTCTGGGGAATAATATTTCCCGAAGCATCGATGGAAGTGAAAGGGTTTCGAGCGTTAGTAGCACTATTGCGCAGGAACTCGTAAAGATTGCCGTGGAGCCCGTTCGTCCCCGACTTGAGGACGGTGTTGAACACCGCTCCTCCGGTGCGGCCGTACTCGGCCGAGAAGGCGTTGGTGATGGCCTGAAATTCTCCCACCGCGTCCGGAGCGGGATTGACGGCGACGTTCTCAGCGAAGCCCACCAGGTTCAGATTGCCATCCAGATACCAGGCGTTGGTTCCGCCCTGGCCGCCGTTCACGGACACATCCGACCCGAAAATATGAGTGGGGTCGGGAAAAGTTCCGAATTCACTGTTGAACCCGAAATTGCTGCCGGGCGGGCCGGCCAGCACATTGACTCCTGGCATCAGGAACACGAGCTGTTGCAGATCGTGACCCGCCAGAGGGAGATCACGGATGAGGTCGGATTGCAGAGTCGTACTGAAGTTAGACGCCGCGGTCTCGAGCACTTGAGCTCCGGCCCTGACTTCAATCCGCTGGCGCGTAACTCCGACTGTCAATTGACGATCCACCCGCGTGGGTGCGCCCGCTAGAACCTTGATGTCTGTTACGTCCACGGCCGTGAACCCGGAAGCCTCGAAGTGAACGCGATAGTTTCCGGGGACCAAATCCACCGCTTGGTAATAGCCGGCCCCATTGGTCTTGGCCGTTTGCGCCACGTTCGTATCCACATCCGTCACCACGACCGTGACTCCCGGCACCACCGCACCCTGGGTGTCGGTCACGATGCCCTCGACGGCGCCGCGATTCAGTTGCGCCGCGAGAGGCGCGCTCCAATAGAGCAGCATTAAACCCAGAAATCCAAGAAGTACTCGTCGGGAAGTCATGCGAGCCTCCTTTGTGATCTTCAGGAGAGACCCGGCTCAGCCGTTACCAACCGGTGTTAGCGTTTATCTCCGTTGTTCGGGCCCTCAGCCCAACGAGCCGACGCTATGGATCAAGCTGTTGCCGCGAGTATTCGGGCCGCCAGTTGATCTGTCAAGCGGTATCTGGTACGGTTGGTGCCCACCGTCCAATAGGTTGAACACATTCCGGAAGGAAGGCCATGATAAGTGCATCGAAGGCTTACGCCGTACCCTCCATCGAGCGGGCAATTACCGTCCTGGAATTCCTTGCTCAGTCGAGGCGCGGATTCTCAGTTTCCGAAATGAGCCGGCGGCTGGGGATTCCGAAAAGCTCCACCCACCTGATCTTGAACACCCTCGAACGGAGGGGGTTTCTGCAAAAGAACACTCAAACGGGTCGATACTGTTTCGGGCTGCGGCTCGTGAGCCTTAGCCGGAGCGCCCTCGAGAACCTCGATCTGCGTGAGGAAGCCAAACCGTTCTTGCAGTCGCTCATGAGAAAGACCGGGCTCACGGTTCACCTGGCGGTACTGGAACGCAACGAGGCGGTGATCGTTGAAAAAGTGGAGGCGCCCGGACTGCTGAAGCTGGCGACCTGGATTGGCCGCAGGCTGGACGTCAACTGCACCGGAGTCGGTAAAGCCCTTATCGCATTTCTTCCTGAAGATGAGTTCGAGCAGGTGATTCGCGCCAAGGGCTTCCCCAGGCACAATGACCGCACCCTCATCTCGACGAGTGCTCTGAAACGAGAGCTTGCTGAGGTGCGGCAATTAGGTTATGCCTTTGATGATGAAGAAGACGAGAGCGGGCTGCGTTGCGTCGGCGCGCCTATATTTGACGCTCACCAAAGGACCGTTGCAGCCGTGAGCGTGGCCGGGACGACCAGTCAGATTCCGCTCGAGCGCGTTCCCGCTCTAGCCGGCACGGTGAAGCAGGCGGCGGAAGCGATCTCCGAACGGTTGGGCTGCTTCGCCCGGGAAGCTACGCGAACGGAGCAGCGCACGAGGACTCGAGCGGTCGATCCGCTTTGACTGCGTAAATCTGGTAAGGCTAGACCAGACAATCGAGCCAGAGGGGTCATGGGCTTGAAGGGCCGCGCGTGTCGCTCGGTGGCTACCGCTATCTTTTCGCTCATCACGCTTGATTTACCTCTACTCGCCAGCGGCCTTGCAGCGTCAGTATCGCACCTGAGCCTGGCTGCGCCAACAATCCAAGACCAGGATGTTTCTTCCCCTGTTTCGTTGGCACGGGAGATTCAGGCGGCCCTAACCGAAGGCGAGGTCGATAGGGCGCGAGACTGTCTGCGGAAGCTGCTAGATCGCCCTCAACTCGACCCCGACCTTCTGCTTCGTGTCGGAGTCGCCCTCGCGCGGAGCGAGCTCTACGCCGAAGCGTCGGAGGTGTTCGCCCGGTGTGCCAAAGACCATCCAGAAAATTTCGAGGCGCACTACAACCTGGCGCTGGCGGAGTTCGCGCAGCAGAAATTGCCCGAAGCGGCGGCGGCCCTGGAGGCTAGCCCGCACGGTTCGCCACAAGAGGAAATAGCGCGTTCATACCTACGCGGCAAAATCGAGGCTGCCCTCGGCAAGACGTCGAAGGCGCAGCGTGACCTTGAGGCAGCTTTTGCCGGAGCCCCTCGCGAGGAGAACTACGCGTTAGATCTCGGCCTGTTCTACGTCCGGCAGCGCGATTACCGTCGGGCTACGCAGGTTCTCGAGCGCGGCGTGAACGCCAATCCACAGTCGCCGTTTCTTCTTCTGGGACTGTCCCTGTCCCAGCTCTTGAGTGGGCAGCAAGTAGAATCAGTGGAGACTTCAAGGAAGGCGCTCAAACTGGAGCCAGACTTTCCGCCGGCGCAGCTACTGATGGTCTATGCACTGTATTCGGATGGAAAACTCGAGGACGCCGAACGGGTTGCGGCACAGGGGCTAGCCCTCCCGCGGCCATCCCCTTACCTCTACTATCTTCATGCCGCACTCTCTCTGAAGCGGCAGTCCCGTGAGTACGACCGAATCCTCGAAGAACTTGCCATCGCCAATCGCACTATTCCCCACTGCAGCCTCTGTTACCTGGCTCAGAGTAAAGCGCACGAGGCGCTTCGCGACAATCAAGCGGCCATCGCTGACCTTGAGGCAGCCGTCCGAGCAAATCCGAGCTTTTCGGATGCCTGGTACCGCTTGGCGATTCTGTACAGAAGTGTTGGCCGCAGCGAGGACGCCTCACGAGCGCGAGAACAGTTCCAGCGGATTAAAGCCAACAAGGACGACCAAGAGACCGAAATGCTTCGCAATGGTCTTGTTCAGACATTGAGCGACCCACAAGGGCCGACACAGCCTCCCTAAACCCGCGAACGGGCCCGGCCCCCTTGGATATAACGCAGAGCAGGAACACTCAGATTTCACAGTCACCATGGGAACGACCTTGGTGGCCCGGCAGGCGGGAAAGAACGTGCGTCAGGACAAGAGCACCGGCTACTCCCCCGCGCCAGCAGGAGAGTAGCCCCGACCAGAAAGACAGACGCGAGCTGAGTCTTGCATAGGTGAGTTTGACACCGCAATGAGAGGAGCTACCCTTGACACTGGACACGATTCTGACCGAACTGAAGGCGGAGCGAGACCGACTCAACCAAGCCATCGCGGCCCTTGAAGGAACCACCACCGCTGGACACAGACACAAGAAGGCTCGGACCGCCGAGTGGCCCCGCCGACGGCGGATGAGCGCTGCGGTGCGAAAGCCTGATCCCGCCTCGGATGGAATATCCGGCAGCGGGAGTATACGCCGACATGTTCCCACTACTACCGCTCGGTTTTGAGCGGGGGTCGATGGACCTGGCACGCAAAGGTTGGAGGTTCCGAGTGCCAGCGCGTGGCGGTTCACAAAGGAGTCGCTGTCTGCATGATTATGGCGTTCGGCCGCGTGAACGCTCCTGGGACATCTGTGCCGAGTAGCAAGTACCCGACTCCACGAGTGAGCATCGACGCCGGCGCTTCGCGCGCCATCTCGACAACGGGCATTACCCACAATGGCATCTCCCCCTATCGGGAAGTGGCCACGAGAGAGCTTCGGATCGATTCGGCGAGGGATCGAGGATGCGCGTGTTCTGAAAGGGCTTGGGTACTGGCTCCACGGGCCCTCCCTCCCCGGGAAAAGCAGCCGCGACAAGCTAAGCGTCAGGAGCGGGCTCGAGATTCATTGTGGCAACCTGAGGCGGTGCACGAGGTCTTGAAAGCGTGGGTCGGAACGCAGGCTGTCATACCTGGGGTCCACATTCACATAAATCAGGAAGGAATCACGCTCCTCGAAGGCCTTCTCGAGGTTAGCGAAGGCTTCGGCTTTTTGTCCGAGCACCACATAGACGGGGACGAGAAAAGACGGAGCGAGCGGCGTTCGGCGGCTCAGAGCCTTAGTTTCCTCCAAAGTCTTCCGCGCCGCTCCAGTCCTCCCCGCAACGGCGTAGGCATGCGCCAGGGCGGCGAGAGCGGTTGGCAAGAGCTGAGAATCCGTCTTCAGTTTTTGAAATTGGGCGATCGCCTGGTCGTACTGGCCGGTTTGTTCATAGGCCTGGCCGAGGAACAACCTCGCCGTTCCAAACTCAGGATTGAGCTCAAGCGTGTTGTCAAGTTGCTTGATCGCCTGGTCGTATTTCCTGGCGAAGTACATGACCCAACCCAGGCCGGCGTTGATTTCGGGCGACAGGGGATCGCATTCGAGGGCTCGCCGCATGGCGGCAATCGCCTCATCCCCGCGTCCCAGCGCGGCCAGCCGGACGGCCACACACTCGTAAGCCACCGCATCGTTCGGGTTCAGGGACAGCGCGCGGTAAAACTCCCGGTTCGATGCCACCCAGTCCAGGTCGTAGACCAGCTCGATATACCCGAGCGCCGCGTGTGCATCCGCAAGTCCGTCGTCAAGCTCCAGCGCCTTCTTCGCCGCCGCTTCGGCTCTGGGAAGCGCTTCCCGTGGCGGCAAAGAATAGAGCAGGCCTGCCAATGAATAGGTATCCGCCAAGCCGGCGTAGGCTGGAGCGTAAGTTGGATCCAATGAAATGGCTCGATTAAATTCGTCCAGCGCCTTGTGTCCCGAGTCTTCGCTGAGGTAGAATCGCCCGCGTAAGTAGGCGTCATGGGCCATCGGACTTGTGGTTTTCACTTTACGCAGCCGCTCGCGCTCGTCGGGAGAAAGTTTAACTCGCACCTGATCGGCAATCGCCTCCGCACCTCGCCCTGAAGGACGACCGCGTCGTCGATCCTTCCTTCGTAAGCGTTCGCCCACAGATGGCGATCGCTCGGCGCGTGGATTAACTGCGCGGTGATGCGGACAGTTTCACCCGAGCGCATCACCGTCCCTTCGACCACCGCATCGACGTTCAGTTCGCGGGCGATTTCCGCCAGCGGCTTCCGGGTTCGCTTGTAACGCATGAACGAAGTTCGTGAAATCACCCGCAGCGCGCCGATCTTTGCCAGCTCCGTAATCAGCTCGTCGGTCATCCCGTCGGCGAAGTACTCCTGATTGGGATCGCCAGATAGGTTTTCGAGCGGCAGCACTGCCAGGGAGCGAATGGGGCCGACCTTCGGCGTGCCCAACAGGCGGTCCTTGAATCCGCCCACATTCAGGGCAAGGAGCAAGGCCGCGAGCCCGACACCCAGTCCGACCAGAGCGAGTATCCAACGCCATGAAGGCGCCCGATGGAAGGGGTCCTTGTAGCTTGTCCGGCGAGCGGGGAGCAACGGCTTTCCCAGGTCGGGGTCGACTCCTACCGCAACTGCAATTTGCCCTTCCACCCAGGGCAGATCGAGCACGGGCCCGTTGGTCTGTCCTTCGCACCTGCGCCACAAACCGGTATCCGCGGCCGGGTACGGTGACGATGTAATGATGGTCGCTGGGACTCTCGCCTAAAGCCTTCCTCAGCAATGAGATGTTCTGCGCGAGGTTGGCCTCCTCGACGAAAGCCTCGGGCCACAGCTTATTCATCAGCTCTTTTTTCTCAAGCACTCGGCCGCTGTTTTCGACCAGCAGCAGGAGGGTCTCGAGAGCCTTGGGCGTGAGAGCTATCAGCTGGCCGCCCCGCAGCAAGAGACGCTTGCGCGCGTCCAGGCGGAAGGGGCCAAAGTCGTAGAAATCCCTGCTTCCCATACGGTTAGCGCCGCTTAGAAGAATTGAGAAAATCTTAGACCCTTTCTGAAGACTTTTCAAGCCGGCGTCACCGAAGATGCCCCGCGATTCAAGACCAAGGGTTTAGGCAGGTCATCGCTGAAGGAATACGGAGTCGCCGGAGACGGTGACAGGCCGCTCTTAGTGGTGGTTCGTAGCGGCGGGTGTCCCCCCACTATCGAACAGTGGCGGCATCAAGCCGCCTCTACGGAGGGAAGGTGAAATCCAAGCGGACCGCTAGCATTCGAATCGAAACCTATGAGGTGACGACCGTGCGGCGGCGTCCTACTGCGTTTCGAGCCTGGTGCGGGGCCTGCGCCGCCGAAGTCGAGATGCCGTCACCCGAGCGCGCCGCCGAGTGGGCCGCCGTTCCCTCCCTCACCATTTCCGCCTGGCTCGAGGCAGGGGAGCTGCACGGGGAGGAAACAGCCCAGGGGTGGCTCTACGTCTGCCGGAACGCCTTGGAGCGGCAAATGAAGGAATACGCAGCCGCCAAAGAGGCGAAAGTCCGGACCCAGCCGAGCCCAAGATCAACAGAGAGACGCAATAAATCAAACTCCAAAGGAGAATTACCATGAAAATCTTAAAGCATGCTCTTTTGGCCGCAGCGGCCTACGGAAAAGGGCTGCCCGCGAAGAAGCTCCGGAACGGTCTCTTCGTGGTTGCGGCATTCGCTGGTCTGGCGGGATTGATCGGACTGACTGACCCGCCCCAGAGCGCGGCGGGGCCCGGCCCATCGAACGTTATCGTCGTGAACACGCCCTTACCAGTTTCCGGGACGGTCAGCGCCAAGGCCGCACAGAGCGGCCTTTGGAACGTCGGCATCACCGGCACGCCGACCGTGAACGTTGGGACCCTGCCGGCGGTCAGCATCAGTGGGACGCCGACCGTTAGCATCAGCGGAACGCCGAGCGTGAGCCTGGCGCCGGGCGCCAGTTTCCGGGATGCTGACAACGCAGCCAGGCAGCCCTTCCAGAGTAGCTGGGGCTGCAGTTTTACAGGCGGTACTAGTTCCTGCACAGATACGACATCCATCGTAGTTCCGACTGGGAAGGAGTTAGTTATCGAGTTTGTAAACATGTTTGCCGTCCTCCCCAGCCCGGCCAAGGGCGAGTTTGTGTCCTTCGGGGTGGCGCAAGGTGGGATCACCGTGGGTTACATTCTCCCGTTCAATTTTATTTTCGACAACGGCTCTGTTACGACTTCCGCTGCCGGCCAGCAGACACGCCTGTACGCCGATCCCTCAACCAACGTATCGGTCCAGTGCAACGTGACCGCGATTTCCGCATCTGGATTTTGCAGTGTGAGTGTTTCCGGCTACCTCGTGAACGTGCCGTAAATCTTCTGCGGTTTGGTGGCGGGTCCTTCCCGCCACATGAAACGGGCCGGGCCTAGGCTCTAGGTCTGCCGAAACGCCTTGGAGCGGCGAATGGCCGGAGGCGGCATTCTCATCTACACCGCCTGGGTCAGCGCCTCCAATATCGTGACGGCGAGGCTGCAACGTCTGTACGTCGCAGAAAACGGGCCGGCACAGGCTCCATTCGCATCGACCTGTTACTCGTCAATCTTGAGAACGGTGCAGATGTTGGGATAATTGAGGGGAAGGGGCGGGGCTCGGAGCTTCTATAATAGTTGCCGCCAGTTGACCCCGTCCGCTGCTGCCGAGGTGGCCCCTCAGAGTCATAGGCTGCAAGCAACGCGCGCAGCCGAATCCCCTAAGCTCGCGAAGCTGGCGGATTCGTTCACCAACCATTTTCCCCTCCCCTTCTTGCCTGGCTCACGCGACTAAACCCTTGGCCTTCCAGCAATCGTGTAGCGCAGGGTTTGATTCAGGAGAGTTTTGCAGCCGTCACACTTTTCGGTGAGTAGAGACCCTGAGAGCGGACGTAGGCGAGTCTGCGGCGGTGACCTTCATCTCCGTCTGTCCCTCTCTTCGTCGTTATGCCTACATGCTCTCAATGGTGAGGCTAAGCGACACGTAGACCTGAGCCACAGGTCCACGCCAAGACGAGAGCATGCCCCCAACGGAGCCGGCCTCGCTTAACGTCCAGGGTTCCGCGCGGCTTGCTTAGACAACGTCTGTGTCACGCACATTTCCAGGTCAAGGTGGCATCCGTTTCGCGGGACAAGTGCGAGGGTGTCCGGCCTTACCGACCCGCGCGAGGTCTCCCCAGCCACGGTTTGAGCCGATTGGCGCTCGGGAACGTAACTAATGGCATCCGCCCTACCGTCGTGGCTGCCTAATCTGCCGACGTCAGTTCCTGTCGGCATTTCAGTGGAACATCATCGCATCGGTCACAGATCGCTCTGCGAAAAACTCATGAACTTCGGCACACGTGTGCGCAACTGCGGAGTCTGCCTAAGGCCCACGATGGCGCGGGCGATCGACAGAGCAGAGTGGCGGTGGTACCCGAAGCGAGACCTAACGGGAGGGCCTCCATTTCCAGTTGAAACTTCTGGGGATCGCCGTCGCAACGTGCCTTCTCAAGTGTGGCTTCCAGTGTGGCCATCTGGCCCGCGTCGAGGCTCGGCTCGTGGACTTGGCCGCTGTTGAGGTCCTTGCCAACCAGCTTAACGGACGAGCCCGTCGGAATCGTTACGATCACTTGGACCGGCTCCGGAAACATCGGACGCGGAGAATCATGTTGGGCTTCAGTTCATCGGCGCGCATTGAGCTATGCCCCCCGGGGTTAGGCAGGTGGCGCGGCCAGCGTTCCTCAGGCTGAACCGAGCACGTAGTGAGGCTGAGCGCGCGACAGGCACGTCGGCTGCCAAGTTTTTCCACCGGTCGACAGTTGTGAGAACCAGATATAGCCGGAGCGGCAAACCCTGGCAGGAGGAAAGCCGTAGGCAAGCTGAGTAGCGAGCAGGTTAGTGGGCGGGCAAAAGCCCGCCGCGGTTGCACCACCGCGCAGGCCGCTGAGATGGCCGTCGCAGGGCCAGGGAAGTGAAAGGCTATCAACTGATTAGCCAGCGTGCTGCGCTTGATGTCATGAAGGCCGGTCTGGCGCGCCCCCCTCAAGCCAATGCTCGAGAATCTGGTCGATGGCGACTTCGAGGACCCAGGAACGCCTTCATCTGCTGGAGCGGGTGTAGGTTGTCAGAGTAAGTGAAAACGGGCCTATTGATATCAAAGGGTTTCTGGCACGCGATGTCACAATTCATGAAAATACGTGTCGCGATTCCTGAAAAGGTCCTACGTTTGTGTCACGGTTGTTGAAATAATCCTACACGAACGTATTCGGGCGAGGGGGCTCCTGCCTCGTGGCACTTCCGGGTGCTCCGTTAGAATTGTACCGTAGCGAGTCGATTAGTAAACGCTGGGCGACTTTCGGCGGGTAATCCGCTATCTGCCAATGCGCTGGTAGCGCTTTCCACCTTTTTCGTGCAGCCCGCACCACCAGCGCTTGTAGGTTTGGTAGTAATCCTCGACGCGCATATGCACTGTCGCGGCAGGCATGCAAGGAATTTGGCGATTGCCGAGCTTGGGGGTGGTTCAAGTCTATTTTGGCTTTGGGGCTGCCGCGGCGTGTTCTTTGGCATAGGCAACCAGAGCGGTGAAGCGCGGGTCGCCGTGGAGGGGATTGAGATCGTTGTCCTTTTCCATGCCAAGCGCGCCGGATGGAGAAAGCCCGTGGTCAATCGCTTGTCGCAAAAGCGACAGTGCCTCCGTGCGATTTCCTCTGCGTGCTTCCATACAGCCGAGGTTGTAGACGGTAGCAGCCGTTGACGGATTATCCGGCCCCAGGACGCGGCGCTTGATGTCGAGCGAATCTCGCAACGGCTTCTCGGCTTCGGCGTAGTGACCTTCGCTCGACAGAACATCGGCCAAGTTGCCCATCGACTTTAGCGTGTCCGGGTGCTCCGGTCCAAGGACACGGCGGCGGATACCGAGCGTTTGCCGATTCAACTTCTCTGCTTCTTCGTAGCGACCTTCGCGAGACAGAACAACCGCTAAGTTGTTCATGGACTTTAGCGTCTCCGGATGCTCCGGCCCCAGGACGCGGCGCTGGATGTCGAGCGTTTGCCGACGCAACTTCTCCGCTTCGGCGTTATGGCCTAAATCCAACAGACAAAGCGCCAAGTTGTTCATTGAATTTAGTGTGTCCGGATGCTCCGGACCCAGGACGCGGCGGCGGATGTCGAGCGTTTCCCGATTCAACTTCTCCGCTTCCGCGAAATGGCCTTCGTGCCACAGAGTATTCGCCAAGTTGTTCATCGAATTTATTGTGCCCGGATCCTCCGGCCCGAGGACACGGCGCTGGATGTCGAGCGTTTCTTGTTCCAACTTCTCCGCTTCGGCGAAGTGGCCCGAGTCATCCAGATCAAGCGCCAGGATGTTCATCGAAGCTAGCGTTTCCTGATGCTCCGGCCCGAGGACACGGCGGGAGATCTCGAGCGTTTCCCGACTCAACTTCTCGGATTCGGCGTAGTGGCCCTCCCGCCATAGAATACCGGCCAAGTCGTTCCTCGAATCTAGTGTTTCCCGATGTTCCGGCCCGAGGACCCGCTTGCTAATTTCGACGGAGCGCTCCAAGAGTGGCTGAGCGCGGGCGTAGAGTCCGAGGTCGCTGTACACGTTCCCCATGACCTGCATCATCTGCGCCTGAGCTTCCGGATCTTTCGCGAGGCCAGTGCCAATGTCCTTTGAGGCTTTGTCGAGAATTTCGCGGGCGGTAATGGTATTGCCGCGCGCTTCGCTCGGGTCCGACACATTGAACATCGGAAGTATGTACTTTACGCAAATTCTTGGAGTGAGTTGGAGTAGGTTGGAGCCGGTCGTTAACTCCATCTCGTAACGCTACTTCGGCCAGCCTTCCGCTGGCTTCTTCTTCTGAATGGCCCGCTTGAGCGCGTCTCGCCAGTCCCCGTCGATTTTGAGGTACTGCGGCTTCGGGCCGGGCTTGGCCTTCGGCTTTACAGGACGCGCGTGCTTTTTCCGCATAGTCTTCCCGTCTTGGCCTTCGCGCTATTTGGTTTCTCTTGCCGTCTTCAATTTGGCGCGTGCGACCGGAGAGTCGAGCGGGATAAGGGTTCCCCGCGTTTGGCACTTCTCACACACGATGTACCACTTCTTGTGAAGCCCACGGGCTAGATAGATCAGCCACGGCAGAATGCCAAACAGAGCCGTTGAAACGCAAGCCGTGTAATCGTGTTCGATGAACAGCAGAATGAATCCAACCACGGAGACAATGAAAAGAGCAAAGAGCAGGATAAATCCTGGCCCGTAGTGCCTCTCGCATTCCTCGGCTGGCGGTCCGACATTGCCGCAGTGTCGGCAATACTCAGCGGGCGGAGTGCGGCTAACTTGTTGCATAGTCAAAAAGAGGCGTCAGCAAAAACTCCGAGGTCTCCGAGTGGTCGGTGAAAGGCTTGCCGTTTTTCTTCAGTTGAACGCGGCCCTGAAGGTCAGCGGACATCAAGAGGTCTCCTTCTTTCGTCTCAGAATCGCTTGCGTGATCAGCCTGGAACGTATAAGCGTAGTGAACGCAAAGCAGACTAAGCGTGACTTCCAAAGTGACGGCTGGATACTTCTGCTGTCTTACCAGAAAAGCGTGAGGCGTCATGTACTCGAACTTAATTCCTGTATCGCTGCGTTCTTTTTGGAAGGAGTCCACGTCCCGTTGAACCCTGAGCGCCAAATCTCTGAACAAAGTGGGTGAGGCAGCCTTGGCCAAATCCATTCGACGCGCGTCTGCCGCTTCTTTATCCTCTTCGCGCTTTCGAGTCCCAAAATATTTGCTGACCCAGTCGTCGGCCATGCGATCTCTCCCAGTCCACTCTAAACTAATCACAATCCTTCCCAACACAAATCTCCATCACATTCACGCGGTTGGCATCCTGTACCTCAGCCGTTTGCCTTCGGCTGACCGAACGGCCAGAGCCGTACGCTCACCGTCGTTCATGGCGCGGTTGTTCCACAGGAAATCGGCTTGCCACAGATAGCGGTGTAAGTATTCGCGGCTGACGTTGTGGTAGATGCCCATGATGCCGCGCTTGAGAAGGGCAAAGGAGCTTTCGGCGGTATTCGTGTGAACGTCACCGCGCACGTATTCACGGGTGGAATGGCAGACGCTTTCGTGGCCGCCTGCGTACTCCGAGCCGATGCCCCGGTATGCGAGGTAGTCGTCAGTGACGATCCGCGCCTGCGCATCGACTTCTTCGCGGATAGCATCTTTCAGCGTTTCGCCGGTCACATCGGCGACGACCCGGCGTCGAATCTGGCCATTGCGTTCGACCGCTGCAAACACAGGAGTCTTGCTCGTTCCGCGTCCGCGCTTGTTGTTACCCTTGTAGCGCGGCTTCCCGCCAACATAGGTTTCGTCGCACTCGACCGTGCCCGTCAGTTTCGGGTTGTCGGCGTCCGGGGCCATGGCGAACCGAATCCGATTCATGAGGAACAAGGCAGACTTATAGCTAATCTGGCACTGGCGCATGATTTCAAGAGCAGCCACGCCCTTCTTGGACGTGCCCGCGCGCCAGAAAGCATAGCACCAATGACGAAGCGGGATGCGGGATTCCTCGCAGACCATGCCGATGCGCACCGTGTACTGTTTCCCGCAATCCCGACAGCGCCAGAGGAATCGCTTGTTGCGCTTTCCGGTCTTGGGGTCGAGCATCTTGTAGACTTCCACCGAGCCGCAATGAACGCAACCGGGACTCTTGCCCCAGCGCAGAGTTTCGATAAACTCTACAGCGGCCAGTTCGTCGGAACAGGCCAGCGGAAGCGCCTTGATGACTTCCGACTTGGAAAGCTCAGATCGTTTACTCATGCTGGAATTCTATACTTGGCGCACGCGTTTGTCAAGTACAAAGTTGAACTGAGAGCAACTATATTGGCCATAGAATCAGCACTTTGCGAGCCGCGAGAATTCGCCTGTCGCTTGACTTTCGTCTGACTTTCGCTCTAAAATCTGCACTCGGAGAATACAGATGGTTATTGGCCAGATTGTAGACGACATTAACGCTGAAGAAAGCGATGGGACGTGGGCGAAGCTGGTCGCCATCGTTCGGGCCGAATGCGCCAAAGCGGACGGTCGCCGCTTAGATCACAGGGGCAGCATATTCACGTCAACATCTGAGTCCTCTTTTCATTTGGAATGGGAGAAATGGAGATTCGTCGATGTTGACCGGCACGGCCACACCGTCTACTGGCAGCGTTTCAAGGCTGAGGATGCCGCGCACTTGCCGGACGTGTCCAGAGGTCACTTGAGCATCGACGAAGGTGCTCTCTCGCTACACGGCCAAGCCTTCCAGACCATTGAGGAAGCGGCTCTGTACCTAATCGCACTATTACGCTAAATGACCTGGTTTGCGTAAAGTACATACTTCCGTTGAACATTCCGGTCATGAAGTCCGTGATGCGGGTGGCGCGGTCCCGCTCACGGTTCGCGCGGTCGCGTTCGACCTTGGTGCGGCGCAATTGTACGCCCTGCACCGCCACAAATGCGCCAATCAGCATCACCAGCCCCGTGGCCACAGCCGTTGCGATAGGGTGACGGCGCACGTACTTTTGCAAGCGATACCCGGCACTGGCCGGTCGAGCCACCACCGGCTGATGATCGAGATATCGTGTGATGTCTGCCGCCAGGTCCGAGGGCGTTCCGTAGCGCCGTGCGCGGTCTTTTTCCAGCGCCCTCATGGTGATCCAGTCCAAATCACCGTGAAGCAAACTCACCAACTGCCGGGGCTGCATCCGCCGCATCTCCGCGTTGGCCGACGACGACTTCTTCTCCATTCCGATCTTCGTGCTGGGCCGCGGCGGTTCATCTTCGCGGACTTGCCGCAGCACTTCGTGTATCGGCTTATTCAGCCACTTCTTAGGGTCAAACGGCAAAGAGCCGGTCAGCAGGACGTAGAGCACCACCCCCAGTGAGTACACATCCGCGCGAGTGTCCACGTCGTGCACGCTCGGATCCGCTTGCTCCGGGCTCATGTATCCCGGCGTGCCCACAAAAGATCCAACCCGCGTCAACATCGTTTCATCGGCAGTCTGTGGCGAGGCCGCTTTGGCCAGTCCGAAATCAATGATGCGCGGCACCGGCTTCCCATCCACCTCCACCACCATGATGTTCGCCGGCTTCAGGTCGCGATGAATGATGGCTTTCAGATGCGCGTGCTGTACCCCCTCGCACACCTTGATGAACAACGCGAGCCGTTCCCGAATGCTTAGCCGTTTCTGGTCGCAAAAGTCCGTAATGGGAACGCCCTGCACGTACTCCATTACGAAGTAGGGCTGGCCGTCGGGAGTCGAGCCGGCGTCAAACACTTTGGCAATCGAGGGATGGTCCATGATGGCCAGTGATTGCCGCTCCGACTGGAAGCGCTTGAGCACCGCATCGTCGTACATGCCGACCTTGATGAGTTTCAGTGCAACTTGCCGCCGCACCGGTTCCGTCTGCTCAGCAAGCCACACCTGTCCCATGCCGCCTTCGCCGAGCTTTTGAATCAGCCGATATGGCCCCAGGGATTTTCGTTCCACTGGCGTGAGGCCGGCTGCAGAGCCGGCGGGGGGAGCGGGCGACGCCAATCCGGAAGTATCGAGGGTGGCGGCGGAGTGGGGATTCGGCAACGCACTGCTATCGGCTTGCGCTGGAGAAGTTCCCGGATTGATGTCCTTGGTAGGCTTGTTCACTTCGCTCATGGCCACTTCGCAAGGAAGGAGCCTATATTTTCGGTTTGGACCCTTGGTTCACCCAACCTATCACTCCTTCAACCCTCCGCGCAACGTAATCGGAAGAACACGTTGCTAGCTCGCCTTCAGAGCTTTCGCAAGAACTCCATTAGGTTAGGATCGTCTCGCCACCTCTTTTTTCGGCGCCTCCCTCCTCCCGGATCGCAGGCAGTCAGAGCCTTCGCTTTCATTGCCAGGTGTGTTTCCGCATAGATATTCGTTGTATCCAGTGAGACATGGTCCAGCCATGCCCTGATCGTGTTGAGATCGACACCGGCGCGAAGCAGGTGAGTTGCGGTCGTGTGACGAACCGTGAGGTTTCGGCAAGCCTGCGTCATTTCGTCTGACCGAAGTTGGTAACGTCTGTCTTTGCCCTTCGGGGCCGAGGAGGACGGACGATGGCCAGCGAGTTATCTCATGTTCCAGAGCTTCCGAGTCTGAAACAATAGAGGAGGAAAGGGTGTCCGGTCAACACACCGGCGTTCGGGAGTAGTCGGATGAGAGTATTATTCTCGTGAAGGATTTCTTCGGAGTACCTTGACCCGAAATGACCCAGGGGGGCAACTCAAATGAAGTTGGGGCCGCCCAGGGAGAGGAACAGATTCAAGGCAAGGCTTCCTGGCAAACACATGACCGAAGGGAGACGATATTACTACGGAAGCCCAGGGCCTGCATGCGATGAAAGGCATTTTGTTGCGGTTACCTCAGTTTGTCGGGCGTCGCCAGGGAGATGCCGCTTGACTGAGTCATCTGGGGTTCGACCATAGCACCGCAGGAGGCGCGATCAGTGCGTCATGGGGCCTGCCAGTCGAGAGCGTAGATTTCCTGGCTGCCCACGTTGCGCAGAACCAGAGGAGAACCGTCGGGTGTCACGCCGCTCCACAGGCCCCAACTCCCCATCGCGCGCCGCAAGTTCTTCAAGCTGGCCACGCGCTCGAGCTTCCGATCCGCGATGCTGACGCGATAGATCGCCTTTTCCTTTCCTAGACCCGTGTCAAAATAGACGTACTTTCCGTCTAAAGACCAGGTCGGGTATCCTACGTCTGTCTTGGCGAGTTCCGACCACTTCCCGGTCACCAAGTCGAACAGCACCAGCTTGTGCGAATCCGCGGAGCCCGCAGCGAGATAGCGCCCGTTGGGGGAGCCGGCCAAATAGACCGTACCCTCGGAGCCTGGTACCGTAGAAATCTGCTTCGTTTTCAAATCCAACGACCTGATCCACCCAATCAATTCTCCCTGCTTCCCATAGTGAACACCCGAAAAATATATCGAACCACCATCGGGCGACCAGAACCCAAGGCCCGCGCTACCCTCACCGGTTGGTAGTTCTTCCGGGCTACCGCCTTGATGCGGAACCACACAAAGCCTCATTAACTTGCCAGGTTCCACCCTCCCAAAGGCGATTAGCTTTCCGTCGGGAGACCAGGTTGGCAACAGGGCTTGGGTGGGGGGGAAACTGAGCTGCAACCGCTCGCTGCCATCCACTTTGCTGCGCCACAAAGTTCCTTCCGGGTATGCAACATAAGCGACCCACTGGCCGTCCCTCGAAAAGCTCACTCCCTCGGCCGAAATCCCCTCAAGGTAAGGCACGAACTGGTCGGACTTCGAGTCATAGCGAACCAGCTCAACGCGCCGCTGTTCCCCGATGACAAAAAGCTTTTTCCCGTCCACACTGGGCACGGCCGCATGAAAGTTCATCGGACCTGAAGTCACCTGCACCGGTTCTCGACTGGACTTTCGGAAGAGGTCACTTCTCTCCCTTATTGCCCAGATGTCAGTTTTCCCGAAGCGCGTGGATTCAAACACAAAATACTTCCCGTCCGAAGTCCAATTGCCGCCCCACTCTTCTGGTGGGTTGTTCCACCCGGGGAGCAAGGGGTGAAGGTTGCTTCCATCTCTGGCAACCTCCCAAAGCGAACTTCTGGAGTTTAGAATCTCATTTACCGTAAAGCGCAGGGCGCGTCCGTCGGGCGTCGAGCGTAGCCAGCTTGCGAAGCCAGCTACGGTCACAAGCTTGCGGGCCCCGCTGCCGTCAGCCTTGGCGATGTGTAGCTCGTTACCGGTTGCGATGACCAAATCCCCGCTCGGGGACCAAGCCGCGTCGTGACCGATGAGGTCGCCCAGCCTGCGAGGAGTTCCGCCCAGCGCTGGCAAACTCCAGAGCGGCTCTTCCATTTCAGCGCTGCTGAAGCTACCAACCAGAAGCTCAGATCGGTCGAGTGAAGTGTTCCAAAGCATGACGTTTTGGAAGGGCGTTGAAATCGGTACCGCTTCTCCACCTGCGGCAGAGACCTCGGCAATAGATGCGTGGCCTCCAATACTTTCCTGGACATATATCCGAGCCCCGTCGGTAAGCAGTACAGGTGCGCAACAGTAACCGCTGGTGATGAAAACCTTCTCTCGGCTGTCATTCGTGATGCGCGTATAGTTTGAGGTCTTAGGTGGCGGCAGCACGGGTCTGAGCGAGTAAGCTACAACCAGAGCGCCAAATGTGGCCACGACACCGACGACTATCGACCGAGCCGGCCATCGCTTCTTAGGACGGCCGGCAGGCGCCGCGACTTCCGCCGCGGCCGCGCGCGCGCTCGAACGTCCCGAATCCGTGTCGCGCTTCAGGCGTTTCAGGTCCGTCCGCATTTCGGAAGCGCGCTCGTAGCGCAGTTCTCGGTCCTTCTCCAATGCCTTACTGATTATCTCCGTGAGTCTAGGAGGGAGCTCAGGGTTCAGACTCCCTGGGGATGCAGGTGACCGATTAAGGACCGCATCAAAGATGACCGCCGTCGTGCTGCCTCCGAAGGCCTGGCACCCTGTAACCATCTCGTAGAGGACCGCACCGAAGCTGAACAGGTCGCTCCGCTCATCGAGTTGTTCGCCTCGGGCCTGCTCGGGCGACATGTAGGCGACCGTGCCCATCGCCACGCCAGGACTGGTGAGCTGCTCGCGATCAAATGACGCCGTGGGCCGTAGCGCCGCCGTCTTGGCGGCCACCCCGATTGGCGTGCCGCCAGCGCTTCCCGGCGTCAGCTTCGCTAACCCGAAGTCGAGGATCTTGGCTTGGCCGCGCGTCGTTACGAATATATTTGCGGGCTTAATGTCCCGGTGGACGATGCCGCTCGAGTGCGCAGCGTCTAGCAGGCTGCTGAAAAACTCTCCTTGAATAGGAGAAGTCGTGGTACAAGACGCGCATGCGAGGAACCGATCTGCAGCAAGGTCACGTTTTCAGCTACCTTTCGCCGGAGCAGCGGGTGCGCCAGGATCATCCTCTGCGCCCGATTCGTACCCTGGTGGACCAGATTCTGAAGCAGCTTTCGCGGCAGTTCGAC